>Ga0080013_1000892_pt1 | contig 40906 bp, 46 predicted proteins | sample ETNvirenome_6_85_FD_69236 | JGI IMG/M metagenome (GOLD analysis project Ga0080013, IMG submission 69236) | Marine viral communities from the Pacific Ocean - ETNP_6_85 (SPADES assembly) (version 2) | ecosystem: Environmental > Aquatic > Marine > Oceanic | place: Pacific Ocean | collected 2013-06-19 | reverse complement strand
TAGTGGAACTTGATAAAATCTTTGGGCACTGAAGAGGGGCCTTCGCCCACTGTCTCAAAATGGCCATGAGCAAAGGGTATATCGACAGCGCGACATTGCTCGGACGTATGAATGATCAGCGGCTCTTCCCATTGGGCACCGGTCGTTAGGTCGTAAATCGATGCGACGGCTGTCTTTGATGATCCAACTAAGACCGATGGGCTTATGACGGGTAACCACCCACGAACGTCTGTCTGGGCATGTTGCACATCCGCTTGGAAGATTGAGATAATCTGCCGATGCCCGAAATTGGTATTGTAGAGGTAACTACCCAAATGCCTCGAGTACCCGCCGGTGGCTTGGGGCGATAGGGCTGAGTTAACATTGGCTTTTTCAGCGGTGCAGTCTTGCTGGGTCAGTTGCCCGAACCCAGGTCGCACGGCGATTCGGTTGGCTCGCTCCGGGCGCCAAACATTAGCGAGCCACTCTACCCCAGCTGGATCTCGCTGGTCGATTCCGCCTTCTGGGAAGATGTCTTTTTCGGGGTATCTCGATGCCACGATGCCCCCTAAAAGATGTGCGTAACCGTGACGCTATTAAAGCCATCACGCAGGCGACCACCAATGAGAAAGCGGGCAAAATCGTCCGTGTTATTTTGGATCTGGCGCTCGATGGGCTCGTTCATCACGCCGTCCCTAATGAAGTAGCGCCTTGTTCCGAGAAGAATAGCTAGCTCTTGGAACTCTTCGAGCATGCCACCTTCTAGCGGCTCGTCTGGTGCCATGGTTGCTAGGTTTGTTTCACGCCGCGGGAAGAACTCAATCGTAAACTCTTCAGGGAATCGAGAGTTGAAATAGAGCATGTACTTCTGAAGCATGTAGTTGCTCAGGGAAGTCGCCAGATTGAGCGGTGCTCCTGACGCCACCGGCACCATACGCAGGCTACGATCTCGACTGATACCGCTTGGCCCCATGTAGATGTTCGTTATGGTCTGGATTTGGCCATAATAGGTCGTTGTCACGGGCCCTACCGTCACCGGGTTTGGGCCCATCAGCGGTATGTTAACCACTTTACCGGGGAACAGGACCGTTGGGTCGTTCAGATTGAAGGACGCTTGGATCGGCTTAGCGCTCGCCGGTTGCGCTGTGTAGTTTGCCGCATTGGCAACCGTCAGTTCGACCGTCTTTAGGAGCATATCAGGCCGATGCTGCCGGATGATATTCCGCCAGTCTTCCAGGCCAAACGTAATGTACTGGTTCACCTGAGAATCGGTGAGGAAGGTCTGATCTGGATCGTCGATGTAATCCCGAAATAGGGTCTGCGCTTCTAAGGCATTCATCCGTATCCCCCAGTCATCCCAGGCGTTTCAAATACTGCGGCGTCGCGCATGCCTTGGGTTCTGGCAGCTGCTCCTTGGGACGTTCCCCCGGCCTGCTCTTGGGGAATGCTCTCGCCCGGCAACATGGGCCCACCTGGTAGGCCGCCCATTCCCGGTGGTTGCTGCTGTGGTGTTGCGGTTGGGTAGATCGGTTGCTCTAGTTGTTGCAACAGCGCTTGGTCACCCTGTGCAAGGATTGACCGGTAAACCGTCTGCAGGCGATTCTGGACGTCTTCATCGAGATCGAAGAACTCGTCTGACACCACAAACTCACCGAAGACTTCGGTCAGTTCTGGAATTGGGTCTGTGCGATGGATTGTAACTTCGGCACCAGCGATGACGTGCTCCATGACATCGAGCGCCATGTTGTAGTTACGAATGGTTTGCGCAATCTGGTTGTCCATCCCGAAGAAGTTGATCGCCCTGCGCGCTTCTTCTGGGTTGAGCAACTGAAGCTGGAACATCTGCACGGCGCGGCGCTCACGGTCAGCCAACTGATTGGCGAACAGCGTACCTGCCTCGATAAAGATGTCGGGCTGTTCTGTCAGGTCGGTGCCCTTGATCTGCTTGTAGAACATTCCGCCGTCTTGGTTGAACTGGCGAATCATCATGCCCTCGGTGAAGTATTTCTTCGCAAGGGAAAGGATTCGCTTACTGATCGCTACGGCCGCTCGCTCAATATTGTCTTGCACGCCTTGGAGCTGCGATGTGTCCTGACTCACCAAAGCTTCGATGGCGGCGCCAGATTGAACTCCAGACACGCGCTTGCCCAACGAGGCACCGTGGATACCAGCTAGGTCCATGATCTCGCTCTGACAGCGCAAGACGTTGTCCATGATGTAGCCAGGCAGCGGTGCCGGCGACGATTGCTGGGGTGGTGGTGCCGAGGGGTTGTACCGGATTTGCGATCCGGGCTCGTTGGTAATTCGATCAACTCCCGAGTTGATTGGATTCAGCCACTGCACATTGCCCAGAAGCTTGATGTTGGAGATGATGGCAGACCGCTGGGCGTTGTATTCCCGCTGCACGGAGATCAGCGGCTCAATCGAGCCTACCCCATGAAAACGCCCAGGCAATCCGTGGTACTTGATGTGCTCAACAGGCCATGGTCCCGTGCCATCCCACTCCTTTTTGTCGGCTTTCCACAAAGTGTAGTCACCCGAGGTAATCAAGTGATTACCGTTTCGATCCCAATACTCGTAGATTTCGTAGCGCTCAACCCGATAGGTTTCCGACCCTGAAACACTGATCATATACGAGCGGTTTTGTCGGTCATAATCAACAGGTTCAAGGTTCTCGAACGGCGCCCTAGGAAAGCGGCGCTTCATCTCAGCTCTAGTAAGGAAGTCGCGGATCATCAGGTAGTCTGATTCGTTGATCTCTTCACAACCGGGCTGCACCAGCAGGTTGTATGGAGAGATGACGCGCACCTTGATCTGCTTCTCGTCACGGCAATAGTAGGTATGAAGGCCCACATTGCCGGTGGAGATCAACCATCGGTTGGCGTCCCTGAATCGATTCGCCACTTCGGCTTGATCCCAGACATATTGCACCAGCGCTGCATCGCACTTGGCTTTGACTAGGTCTTCACGGGTTGATGAAGATGGTCGAGCGCTGACGTGGGGAGCCGAAACAGCGAGCATTGCATAAAGCCGATTGTAGATCGGCAGAAGCATGTTGATGGTTAGCCGAACTAGGCCGGGCTTTGTGGTTTCGACGCGCCACAGGCCATCGCTCGCCCTGCGACCGTACTGCATTCCTTCAAGGAAGCGCCGAGACGAATCCCAAACATACATCCGGTGGCGCATCCAGTCATCGACGTGCCCACGGAAGATGTTGATTTGCTTTGGCGTGATCCTCTTTGAGTCACCCTCGTCATTTTTATAGGTGCTCATTCAAGACCATCCTCAACGCCTATGTGAAGCGAACTTCGATCACTTGCCACTTCAAAACTGGACTCCAACCGAAGCCTGCGAACCCGATCCACCGCCTTGGTCCCTCGCTCGAAAGCGAAGACAAGGAAGAAGATCGAGCCGCAGAACTCCAGCAGGGTCAGCACAGTCGGACTAGGCCCGCTTGTACCGAACGCCCGGCATCACACCGATGCAGCGAGGCTTCTCCGAAACCAGTTCAAAGTACTGCTTCCAGAAACCCTCACGCACATCCATCATCCGTGCCGTCGCCTGGTCACGCTTCTGGGTCACGATGTCCCCATTGTCGTTGAACTCTTGAAAGCCACCCGGACGAAGGGTGTAAGTGTTGATGGTATCCTTGCGGATGAAATAGATCACACCGTAAGGAGCCTGACTCGACACCTTGATCGGCACGCTCTGGTTGAACCAGACATCATCATTTCTGAATCCGCCCTTGGCATCGGTTTCACCCGGAAGCCAACCGCCGGTTGGACTGACGCCCGTGACCAAACTACCCAACTGCTGGAACAAGTTCTTGTAAGCAGCACGAGTATAGCGGTGCATGATAAGGCAGTCGATCTGCTCGGCACAGAGATCCTCGATGCCGTCAGACACCAACTGCATATCTTCGACCGTCACGGCGATACCGGTGGACATACCCACTGGGGGGGCGACCAAAGTCGGATCACCCGACTGGAAGCCGAAGCCACGCAGGACAGTGTTCAGGGTTCCCAGGCGACTGTTAGTGAACGTACCAGCAGGCTCTGCTTCAAAGGCCAAGGAGTTCAGGCCGTGAACCTCATCGGTACGCACGCGGTTGCCAGCGACGTCATGCTCAACGAGCACAACGCAATCAGTAACCGCAACGTTAACGGTGTTAGGACCGTCAACACCGCTAGCGGTTGAAGTCAGAACAGCCGTACCAGCAGCCAAGTCGATAGCACCCACCAGGAAAAGCGCAGCAGCCGTAGGGGCAGCGTTGCCATCAGGCAGGTATGCCCATGCAACCGTATCAGTGCGAGACACCGAAAGGCACTTCACATAAGTATTCAAGCCGGCCGTGAGGTTCTCGGCAACAATCGCAGCGAGCGAGTTGGCACCGGAAATCATGCAAAGAGGGTTAGCCGTGTGAGGATCTTTGTCGATGACGTACCCGTTCAGGCCGCGACCGATGAACATATCACGATCGAGCTTGTGGCGGATGTCCTTCTCAAGGTTACGCATCTCGGAGTACATGGCACCGACAAACGCAGCCTCGGAACCACCGTTACCGGGGGCTTGAGACTCAGCCTGACCCGTGACCTCAAAGGCCGCGTACAGGCTCTGGTAGCCCACGATCAACTCGAGGTACTCCTGGTTGGAGGCAGCCGGAACAACAGCACCGGAAGCACCCTCGGAGCCGTAATGAATGCCCGCGGTAGCGTTAGTAACGACGCCGCGAGTGTGAAGGGGAATGTGTACAGAGGCACCTGCCCACTGGTGGGGGCCCTCCTCGAAGAGGTCATAGATCATGGCCTCTAGGTTAAGCTGCTCGCGAATCGGACCTTCGTACTGATTCTTGAGCAGTTCAGAAATGCTCGCTGTAGTAGCGGTCATTGTAAAACTCTCCGTTTAGCGCGGCCTGCGTCTTCCACTATAAAGCGAGGACTTCATTTGCCGCAAAGTCATTGGTTTCTTAGATGGAGCAGGTGCCCCATCGGCTATGGGTGCCGTTCCCGAGGAAACCTTTCCACGGGTAGGCAGAGATGCCGCAGGGTCAGGCGCAGCGGCTTCTTGCGTTGCCTCTGGCCGAGTGACCCCGAGTCGTTTGAGCACTTGGTCTTCCAGCTTACGCTCGTGCTCGATAAATGTTTGGACTATGGCACCTATGTCGGCATCAGGGTTTTTGTTGAGTACTTGCAAGACATAGTGCCGAGCGGATGGTGCATCGTGAACCGACGAGCCATCTAGGGCAGTTTTGATCTTGTGGTTGTACTCATCAACGAGCTTTTGGATCTGCATTTGCTGCGTATCCTGCCGCGCCGCATCTGATTGAGCGCGAATGGTTTCGAGCTGTTCGCCCATCGCCACTAACGCACCCGCCACATCTTCATCACCAGCTCGCTCGGCTAGATCTTTGATCTTTCCAAGGAACTCGCTTGTTTCCGGTGGCTCTTGATCAACCTGCGGTGCCGGCTGGCCGGCTTCCAACTGTTTAATTCGCTCCTGCAGGGTTCCGTTCAGATCTTTCAAGTGCTTTGCTTCTTCGTTCTTTTGCTTGAACCGATCATAAGGGATCGGGCCCGGCGCATCTGCTTTGGCCTCAGCAGGTGTTTCAGAAGAAGATTCATCGAGGCTGGCCGGCTCCGGTGAATCACTTGAAGGCTCTGGAGTCGGAGACTCCGTTGCAGGTGCTGCATCGACAGCGGTTGATGCTGGGACTTCAGGCGCGGCAGGCGAGGCCGCAGTATCGCCTATGGTTGCTTGAAGTTCAGCAAGCTTCGGGAATGCCATGATATCGCTCCTGGCTGCGTTAAAACACACCGATCGCAGGCCGGTGAGCCACCTATAAGTAGTTTGCGGTTTACGCCCCTACAGGGGCGCTCGTCAAGGCGAGCGTGCGCTCAGTCTAAGCCGTCGTCGTAGAACAGGTTAAACGAGTTCTGGGTTTGATTTTCAAGCTTCGCCGCTTCGTCGAGCGGCATCATGGTCATGGCATCCAATCCGGTATCTCGCTCAAAGGCGACAATCTCCGCTGGAGACTCTGGCCTATATTCCCGCATCACCTCTTCACGAACAGGCGCCACCTGCTCGAGACCTTCAAGCGCTAAGGCGGTGGCGAAGATCATATCATCGTGACAGCCCGGCGAGGCATAAGGCTCCCCTTTATCGTTGTAGGTGAACGATCCGATTTCGTTGATCAGCACCTGGGGGGGATCTGGCAGGAATTCTTTGGAGATGTACTTGCGCAGTCGGTTGAGCAGGATGGCCCGGTTGTTTTTGGCGGTATAAAACCCGAGTTTTTCGACGTACTTGGAGGCCATCTTGTCGTAGATGAAGCGCCGATAGAGTCTAGGGTACTGATCCAAAGACAGTTCTTCCTGAACTGCGGCGCCAACATGGTTCACTTCGCAAACGATCAAGGCATTGTTGTATTTCCTGCCCATTTGCATCACCGACAGCGAGAACTGGTGGACCGGAAGGCGTTGATAGATCCAAGCGACGGGGTGAATCTTCTCTTTGTTGCTGACATCGAGCACACAGGCGGCGCTGAAGTCGCCATTGACCGAGCCAGCTGCAGCATCGCAGCCTAATATGTAGATCCTGCCGGGTTTTGGCTCCGTGATGACCTCAGTGGAGCGATTAACCTCTTCGGGAACCCAATCGCCGTCGAAATACATATCACCGCTGTGCAAAAACGCCTGTTGGGGCGTAGCTGGGTACTCCTGGGCAAACTGTTTCCAGTCATCGCCGCATTTCTGGTTGATGCACCACTTCATCCAGCGAATTTGCTCGCTTGATAGTTCCTGCTCCCGAACAAACTGCTCTTCGTCGGGTTCCAGTTCCCTTTCGACGATGGCGATCAGCTCCTCGTCGAAGTCGATCGATTCACCTTCGTAGTCGGAGTAGTTGCCCTTCTCATCTCGGTGCAAGACGTAGGATTTCAGGGCCATCCAGGGCAGGAAGACCTTCTTATAGCCGTTGTTGGACATCCACCACGGGTAGAAGTGGTTGAAACTGTTGGCCGTTGTCTCGATAAACGCTGATCCGCGGTCGGTCAGCGACTGCATAGCTGCAGTAAACACCACATCAGCCTTCTCCCAGAAGGCCATCTCGCTGCAATGCAGGTATTGGACGGTCTTGCCGCGCAGTTTGTTGGGTGAGTTGGCGGTGGCGATGCGGATAAAGCCAGTATGGTTCTTAAAGACCAGTTCCGTCTTGGTCGAATGCTTCGTTGGGTAGTGCGCCTTCATCCAATCGGGCAGGCATTCGTAATAATTCTTATAGATCGCAAAAATACTTGCAGCTGCGTCCGTCTCGTGGGCGATGACGACGGCGCGCTCGTGGCTATTGAACAGCACTTTCCAAAAGAAGTAGGCGGCAATCCAGGTTGAGATGCCCTCTTGGCGCGCTTTCAGGATGCCCACCCTTTTGCGGCCGGACGAAACAACGCCCCAGACCTGCTGCTGGGGGTTGTTCCATAAGAAGGGAATGAGCCGGCCCTTCTTGTCCACGATGTGAAGCACCTCCGCCGAGAAGAACCGGAAGTCCTTAGCGCAGACTTCCAGAAACTCCCGTTTGGCGGAACTAAGCGCAGCCACTATGCGGGTAGATCACCAGCGGCTTGCTCAACGTAGAACACGTTGACGCCCAGCGATCCCGCGGTCAGCAGGGCCACATCCACGTTGGCCGTAAACGTCACCTCGATGGTGCGTGCCGGGCCGAGACAATCCGCCGCAGGTGGCCTCGTCACATTACCAGCGGCACCGTCGCCGCCGAGATAGGGGCCCGGCAACTCAGGCGTGGCCTTGATGCCCGTACCCGCGCCCGTGAAGACGTCCTCGTTGTTGTACCAACCATTGCCATCGGCCTGGTCGCCCATGTCCACGACGCAGTTACCAGCACCACCACCACTAAACTCAGTGATGAGATGCAAATAACGGGCAATCACAATGGCGCCGGCAGGGATCTGCTGGTCGATTGTGATCGTCTGATTCACGGCTGCCAGGCTCAACTGGTCGGTCGTGATAGTTGCTGAGATGCACCGGGGCGCGCTCAGGAAACTGGCTCTCGCTGTACTCATTTCTGCTCCAATGCAGTTACTCGTTCCGAGTGTTGGTCTGTTCTCTTATACAGCGTTTTGACGTCCGCAGTATTGCGTTCGACCTCAGCTTTGAGAACGGGGAACTCTGTTTGCGTCACCTCAGTAGCGTTATCAATCTGTTTCATCAAGCGATTCACCATCCAGAGGGTCAGGCCACCGATTGCCGCTAGGATGATCTGGCCCAGGTTTACGGAGAACTGCAGTTCCATCACCAGCCGCTCCGCCTGACCCGAACCTTAATTACTTTGATTGCCGCTTCAAGATCTTGCAGTTCCAACAAGACCTTCTCGAGGGCAACGCCGATCTTCGTCGTCGTTTCTGCAGCCTGAGAATTGTAGACCTGGACGACCTGCTCAAATTTGTCTCGAACCATCGCCTCGCGCTTGTTGCGTTCTTCCATCTGCTCCCGCAGTTGCTGCTGGAAGTTGTCGGTCTGGATCTCCATCCGCTTAGACATACGGATGTACATATAAAAAATAGCTGCAGAGGCAATGCCGACAGGGCCAAACCCAGCGATGACAGCTAAGAGTTGTGGGTCCATTACCGGCCGCCGCGCAGGGTGGTCAGTTTAGCCTTCAGCTTTTCGTCGATCTCATCCGTCTCTTCGACTTTGAGCATCGGCTCGAGTGACGCAACAGCCTTGAGTGCTACATCAAGAAGTTTGGCGTTGCCGCTGTCGTCCATCGCCTGACCAATAATCTCAAGCTTCATGCGCTTGATATCGTCGGTGTTCAGGTCCGATGGGTCGATCTCCTTGATGCGCCTAAGCAGTTCCTTCAGTTGCGACATAGTTACCCTCCCCTCTAAAATACCATTCTTGCAGGTGCTGACTAAGAGCTGCCATTCCCGCTTGCGCCCTTAACTGGTCGCCGTTGTATTCTAAATGAGCCAGGTCATTCAAGCTAATCACATCGAGAAGCACCGCAGCCTCGCCAACCGAAGCTTGACGGAGAACTTCTTCGATCACCTCGTAAACCCAAACCCGAGTATCAGGGTAAGCAGAGTAGGTGCCAGAACCCAGCTGGGCCTGAGCCATCGCAGAGCGCTCCATAAGCAACTCAACTTCAGGCAGTACAATCGATCGAATAGCAACCTTGGCTAAATGCTTCTCGTACGCGCGGAGAGCCTTAGCCCATGCAACACGAGTAGTAGGAGCAGAGCCCAAGATAGCAATACCACTGCTATAGATCCAACCCATGACATCATCGGCAGAACCCTCCCATTTTAAAAAAATATTTTGATCGGATGTGCCAGTGGCGCCCCACAACCTGAACATGGCGCGCACGCACGAGGGATGCACACAAGGCCCAACCTCCCTGTACAGAAAGTGCTTCGACCCATGGGCAGCGCAAACCTTCAATCCAGGACTCCGTGATCAGGTGGCACCAAAAGCCTATCGAGTTTCTCAACCGAAAGCATCTCAGCCTTACAGTACTGGCAACGCCGCTTCCGAACCACGTCATAAGGACCAACGACAGCCTGAGTCTCAACATCACCAAGAGTCTGCCCAGTAGCAATGGACTCCAATACGCCGACTTCACAGATAGGGCAGGATAACATCAGCGCCCAGATATCACGCAGGGGTCAAACTAAACAACCAGCGCGTTGAGTACTTTAAAGGCAAGCGCAGATACCGCCAAACCAAGCCTTTTTTTAGGGCCTTGACCGGCCATTTTCTTCTCAGGTATTCCGGCATCGGTAAGACAGAGATTCCACTGAGGCAGGTGCTTAATAGCCACTCTACTCTGAAGCTTCCACCCCAAAAAAAAAGAGCCTCTCCCTAGAAAGAAGATGTGCTCTTGAAGAGGGGAAACCAGCAGCTGATGCAGCCACAACAAGCCTGGAACCCGCCAGCAACGGCAACGAAGAACCCGAAGGTTCTGGAGCTGCCCGCAATTGCGTGGGTGACTTTCTAAAGGGCGCCGGGGTGCCGCACAGCGATCGGGTCGCCACGTTGCCCGAGAAGCTTTCGCAAGTGTTTTCAGCCACTTAGGGGTGATCGGCTCGCCTGGCGGCCGCCCAAAAGGCATGTGGTGCCATGCCGGCCCAAAGGCCGCGACGGATGCCCCAAAAACCTCCGCAATTGCCATCGATGCACCACCGGCAACGGTGGCAGGCAACGCCCCCGAAAGCAGAGCCAAAGCACAAGGGGAAAAGGGGCGGCCCCGGGGGGCCCGGGCCTACCCTAGGAGCATACGTCCTCGCGGCCTGCGCTCAGCATCAAGCCCTACCGGCTAGCGCTTGCTGGTTCACCATCGACAGCACGGCCCCACCATGCGCGGGCGTGTTCCCTTAACGTACGCGAGCGTGCGCGGATTACCGACCGGACCAAAAGCGGCAGATCTGGACCGAAAAAGGGCTTTTTAGATCCGCGCGCACACATGAGGCACGCGACGTGCGCGCGAGGCCGACCCTAAAAATGAAGACCGGCCCGACATCGGCAGCGCCCACCCGGAAAAATTTTTTTGGACGGTCCTGGTCTACGCGCACACGCGCGAGACTGACCCCAAACCACTTAAATCAGCTGGGCCCAGACCCCGCAACGAGCTGATGCGCCGACCCAAAACCGATAGCAGCGCAAATAATATCGCCGGGTTAACTTGCAATGCGTAAACCTTTGCCCCATAGTTCATATGCACCGGAGGCCCTTAACCCTTCCCCTTCGGTCTGGAGACACCATGTTTTTACTGATCCAAATTCTTAACGCAGCGCTAAAAGAGCGCCCTACTTCGCTGGTTTTAACCCCGCCGGTCTATTGGGGAGTCACCCTTAGCGCAATGCAACGACCCTACCGCACCGTGCGCGTGCAATCGAAGGCAACGGTTAACGCCTACATCGAAAATGTAGGAACCACCGACCAAGACTACCTACTTGGCACCATAGGCGTTGAGCACACCGAGCGGATCGACGGCCGAGCAATCCCCGGTGAAGGCGCAAACCTAGACTTTGAATTGACCGACCACCAGCAAGACTACCTAAACTGCGGCCTGCAAGACCTTGGCAACAATCGCAGCGGCCTACCCTATCTGCACCCGTCGAAAGCATTTTACGCCTACGCAACCCCGAACGGTGGCGACTCCTACCGCCTAACGTCGGTTGAATTCACCGAAGACGAAAGCAACGAACACGACCCAGCGGCAGCCCTTAACGCGTTGCTCACCTTCGAAGTAAGCCTCGGTTTCGATGTGGTCGAACGGGGCCCCGAAGTAGACAAGGCCAAAGACTGGAAAGCGCAGCACATCAAAAATCCCAGCACCTGCTACGATACCCACGTTTGCCCGTATTGTGGTGAGGAAGATATGGCCAACATCGACATGGAACCGGAATATGGAGAGACGACCTACACTTGCTTAACCTGCGATTGCCGCTGGTTCACCGAAACCATTGAGAAAATCACTTTGATCGAGGAGCCGGCCAAATGATCACCCTAACCTTGACCACCGAAGAGGCCGACGCCCTACACGAGGCCCTTAGCCTTGCCCACATGGAGCGCATTAACCAAATGGTACCGGCCAACGACCCGCTCTTGTCAGTGCTCGCACGCGTGATCGAACTGATTGAGGCCGAAACCGTTGAAGGCATGATCGAACGCGGCGAGATTCAGCAAGGCGCGCTTGCCTCTTTCCCCTGTGATGATTGCGGAAACGCGACCCCGGTTTCTGAGCATTGCGGCGGCCCCACCACCGACGCCGAACGGCTGCAGTATCAGGCCAAAGGAGAGGAGCCTTATCTTTGCGCCGACTGCTACGGCATCCGCAAATGCGTAAACCTTTGCCTTGCCGAAGAGCCGCCGGCCTACACTTGCCCGCGTTGCCACCGTGGCATGATGCAGGGCACTGAGTACCAACCCGGCGAAGGTGGCCATACCGGATGGTACCACATGGAATGCCCAGACTGTGGCCACACCGAAGAGCGCGAGGCCGACTAGCCGAAAGGGTCCGCCGGCACCCTAAGCCCGGCCCAGCCTATTCGGCGAGATCGGCGCGCCACAACGGCCCACCCAAGGCCACACCGGAGACACCATGATCACCCAAAAACAAATTGATGCCATGAGGCCGCGCAGCGCTGCATCTTGGCAAGCGGATTTAGCGCAACGCAACTTGATCCTTAACAAGGTGCGCGCCCAATCTGGGCGGATGCGGCTCAGCGCCGTCTACCTTTCACACAAGGGGCACCCTTGCACGCCCGAAACCCTGCTGTGGGCCGACTGGACTTGTGCGTTTAGCAAGCGCCCCAATTGGCGCACCATTCAGGCCCAAATTAAAGCCCTTACACTAACCGCCGTTTAACCCGCGGCACACTGGAGACACCATGTTAGCGAATATCGCACTGCTCTTGACCGTTGCCACCGTTGCAACGCTCGAACTTATCACCACCACCAACCGCAAGGCATCGGTGGCAACCTTTGCCGGCCTTACCCTTGCCGCGCTGGCCTACTTCACCGGAGACGGCAGCGGGCCCGCCCTTGCGCTTGTTGCCGTCGGTGGCCTAACCGCCACAAGTAAAATGCCCGGCGGCTCTTTCAGCCTGCAGGCCCGCAAGACTTGCCCCACCGGCAACAAACTGGCCGAAATACCCGGCACGCCTTGTTTCAAATGCTTTGCAGACGAACGCGGGGCCTATGCATGGCCTATGGTGATTCAGGCCCAAATCCGCAGGTTTGAAATTCTGCAAGAGGCCATTGTGGACCCTGCAAAAGCCGCCGCTTGGGTCGATGCCTTCGCCGACCACCTAAACAGCAAGGTAACGCGGGCGCAGAAGCGCCTAGCAAAGCACCTGAGCGCTTGGGCCACCGTTGCCGAGCAAGACCAAGACATCGCGCTATGGTACCGATTTGAAGCAGCAGGGGCCCGCTGCAGCGCAGGGGCCCGCCGCATTGTCAAAGGCGGAGACGCAACCAAGGAAAAGGCCCGCTGTCAGGAATTAGCCGCAGCCTATGAAAAGGCCGCCGCCGCATGGGAAGATCTGAAGACCAACAAGCCCGCACGCGCAAAGGCTCTGGACGCATGGCGCGGCTACGAGAACAGCCGCTATTTTCGCTGGCATGATAGTGGAGACATTTTCGACCCGCGCTACCTTGCCATGATTCTGCAGGTGGCCGACCGCACGCCCGGCGTTAAGCATTGGCTGCCTACGCAAGAGCGCGCCATGGTAACCAAGAGTCTGAAGGCCCGACCGATGCCGGCAAACCTTGCTGTACGCATCTCAAGCCCGAAATTGAATCAGCACATCACGCAGAAGGCCCCGGGCCTGCTAGCGTCGAGCGTAACGACCGACGGCAGCACGACCGGTAGCCTTTGCCCCGCATACAGCCGCGGCGGCATCTGTGGGCCTTGCCGGGCATGTTGGGCCGTTTCCATTCCCCTTGTCACCTACCCACAACACTAGGAGCCGGAAAAATGAAATTGCCAGACTTTAACCAAGACCCAGCGATGCAGGAATTGCACCGAAAAATGGGCATCGCCCCCGAGCAAAAATCTTTTCTGGACCACCATCAAACCTATGCACCCTTGAGCGCTGCAGTGATCACCCTCCCCACCGGCAAGCGCGCCCCCGTCTATGTAGAGGACGGGCCCATGTTTAACGCCGTATGGGTTGACCTAGGCGGCCAAGTGCAAGCGTGGGCCACGCCAGACCATGAGACGGCCGACGACAACGCGACACCGATCAGCATCGAAACCGAAGACGGCCACATCATGTCATCGCTGTTTAAAGAGGCCGTCTTGCAATGGACTGGCAACGAGGCCACCGACCGCGCAACGTGGGCCGAATTTGTTAGTGATCATATCAAGGCAATTTGGCCAGCCGTCGAACGGATGCAGGGAACCCTAGAACACGGCTAGGAATCGACCACCACCGACGGCAAAGGGGGCCCATCGCGGCCCCTTTTGCTGTCTTGACCCATACCCAGACCAAGGCCGGCAGGCCAAACGGCAGCACAGGCCAACCTAGGCGGCCACAAACCACCGACCGACCATCGATCGACCACCGACCACCGACCACCGACCGACCACCGATCGACCACCGACCACCGACCACCGACCGACCACCGATCGACCACCGATCGAAAGACCACCGAAAGACCGACAAAAAATTTTTCGGAGACGCCTGGTCTGCGTCAAAGCTTGAGCAAAAATAGACCAAAAAACGGAAATCTCAGCCGGGTTTTTTACCGCGCCATCGGGGCCAATCCCAGACGCCAATCCAGCTGGCCGGCAGCTGCTGGCCCAGCTGAAAACCGACGATAAAAACCAGCTGGCAAACGACCGGCTCGAGAACCGGCTCGAGAACCTGGACGCCAATCCCAGAGGCCAATCCCCCAGGCCAATCCCCCAGGCCAATCCCAGAGGCCAATCCCCCAGGCCAATCCGAGCTGGATAGTTAGCAATGGGCCCACGGTTTGTTTTATGGTACGCCCTTGACCTTGGGCCCTTTGTTACTTTACTACGGGCCAACCCTTACAACCGGAGACACCTTGAAACATTACAACAAACTCGACTCAGCTTGCGAGGCAGCTCGGCGCTTTGTTTCCCTTAACGGCAATGGTGCAGCGGTAATCACCACCACCGAGTTGCCAGGCGTTTACCAGGTGGGCACGACCCACGAGGCCCGCCAAACGGGGCAAGAACAAAATATCGAAAGTTGCCGCTTGTTCTATGGGATCACCGACCGGCGCCACCAAGCCAGACAACCCGACGCCGCCTACCCTGTGCTCGAGACGGAGACGGCACTGCTGCATCGTCGAGGCCAATCCAACACAGGGTCAGAATGAATGAGTTGGCATTATTTGCAGGCGCTGGTGGAGGCATCCTCGGCGCGCACCTGCTCGGATGGCGAACCGTCTGCGCCGTGGAGACGGAGCCGTATTGTCGGGAGGTGCTCCTCCGAAGGCAGCAAGACGGCATGCTTCCCCTGTTCCCAATCTGGGACGACTGCAACACCTTCGACGGTGCCCCTTGGTCTGGCCTCGTGGATGTCGTCACTGCTGGATTCCCGTGCCAGCCTTTCAGCGTTGCCGGCAAACAAGAGGGAGCCGACGACAACCGAAACGGATGGCCAGCAACCATTCGCATCGTGGACGAAGTCAGACCAAGCTTCGTTTTATTGGAGAACGTCCCAGGCTTGCTTACCGCTGGGCATGGGTACTTTGGACAGGTACTCGGAGACTTGGCCACGATCGGGTACGACGCTGTCTGGGATTGCTTTCCTGCTGCAGCCATCGGCGCGCCGCATCGCCGCGACCGACTCTGGGTTCTTGCCTGCCCCAATAGCGACCAACACCAAGGCAGTACACCTGCGGTCGGGGGGCCGGCCGCCGCGCACCTACATACCGACACCAACGGCAGGCGATGCGAAGAGCAGCGGCAGTCGAAATCTCGAGGGGAGCAAAGCCAACCACGGAGTATCGCTGACGGATTGGGTGAAGACCGGCGACTCGACGGCACCTCGGCAGGGAATGTTCCCGACGCCCCAGACCACCCAATGGCCGAACGAGGGCAACATGCGCTTGATGCGCGGCCTGGTTCTCGAGGGGAAAGTGAGCAGGGAAGAGGCCCAGCAGATGATCGGCAAAGACCCCTTCGCAGCGCAGGGAAACCTGCAGGCGATGGAGTTCCCGACACCGAGCGCGAGCGATTGGAAAGGCTCGGCGAAGGGGGCCATACCGGCTGGTGGCAAACTGAACCCGACGTGGGTCGCGTGGTTGATGGCATGGCCCATCGGGTGGACCAACTTAGAGCCCTTGGCAATGGACAGGTGGCAAGCGTGGTGCCTTTCGCATGGCATAGCCTGCGCAAGAAAGCTGGATTCCGATGAGTAGTCAGGCTCGATTGCCCGGCCTACTCGAGCAGGGTGCCGGCAAACTTAAAATATACTCCGGCTATTCGTACAGCATCGACGAAGAGATCCAAGCTTTGAGTTCCGGCATTGTCGCCGGGCCACGCTGGATCAAGAACTGCAGAAGGGAATACCCTGCGCTGCCCGTCATACTCGACAACGGCGCTTTCCCTGCGTGGTTCCGCGGCGAGTCGCTCGCCTTCGATGATCAGGTTGAAGCAGTCCAGCGCGCCGCCGAGATTGCGCAGGAGGCAGGTTTGCTCGAGTCCATCATAGCGCCCGACATCGTCGGTGGTGGCCCAGCGAGCTGGAAGAGAACGCTGCGCAGCCTGCCCTACCTCGACCCGTTTGGGGTTAAATTGCTGCTGCCCCTTCAGGAAGGCATCGATATTGACGAGGCCATTGCCGTTGCCAACGACACCGACAGCGGCATTTTTATCGGTGGCAAATCGATGCGTTGGAAAGTGAAAGCCGCGCAGCTGATCGACCAGCGAACCTATGTGCATGTCGGTCGCGTGAGTCGCGACGGCTACCTCTGGACCTTTTCGCAACTCGCCGACGCAGTCGATTCAACGACGTGGACGCGCTCTCAACATTGGAATCAGACCATTAACTGGCCGCAAATCCTGCGGCGATACACCCAAGGAAAGAAATGAAAATCTCTAAAGCTTTCAGATTTGAAGCGGCCCACAGGCTGCCCAACACTCCCGAGAACCACAAATGCAGAAGGCTGCACGGTCATTCGTATCGCGTGGGCGTTCGCGTGGCCGGACCAGTAGATCAGAGCATGGGTTGGGTGATCGATTTCTCGGAAATCGCCAAGGCATGGGAGCCGCTTCACGATCTCTTGGATCACCATTACCTCAACGAAGTGCCCGGACTCGAGAACCCAACGAGCGAGAATCTAGCCAAGTGGATTTGGGACCGACTCATCGACGACCTTCCAACCCTTGAGCGCATCATCGTCCGAGAAACCTGCACTTCCGCTTGTTACTACGAAGGGCCTGCAGATGATTGAGAAGACACTACACGGAGGCCAAGCGCGCCTCATCTACGGCCAGTCATGCATCGCAAGCTTGCGCCAACTCGAGTCGGAGTCGATCCATTGCGTGGTGACCTCACCGCCATTCTGGAATCTACGCAACTATTGCGACCACCCGTCCCAGCTGGGCCTCGAAACAACGCCGCAAGAATTTGTGGATAACCTGGTCGATGTGTTTCGCGAGATTCATCGAGTGCTGCGCAGCGACGGCACCGTCTGGCTTAACCTTGGCGACACCTATGCCAGCAATGGCTACCCCAACAACGCAAAGGCAGGACTAAACCAACGGATGTTTGGGGACCACCGTTCTGCTGGGCGCCAGTCAGACGACCGAGCGCGCCATGTGCCGAGCGGTGAGCATGGCCTAAAAGTGAAAGACCTGGTGGGCATACCGTGGCGCGTCGCCTTGGCTCTGCAGGCTGACGGCTGGTGGCTGCGCCAAGACATCATCTGGCACAAGCCCAACCCAATGCCCGAGTCCTGCACCGACCGCTGCACCAAATCGCACGAGTACATCTTTCTGCTGACGAAGTCGGCGAAGTATTACTCTGAGTTTGGTGAGATCAAAGAGCCAGCGGTGAGCGGTGAGCGGTTTCATGGCGGCTACGATGCAGTGATGGCCGATGGAAGCAAGGGCCATAGCCGCAACGGCCGAGACGATCCCAACAACCGGGCCAATTGGCGCAACAAGCGCAGCGTCTGGACAATCGCCAGCCAAAGTTACCACGGCGCACACTTCGCTGTGTTCCCTGAAGAGATCCCGAGGCTAGCGATCAAAGCAGGATCGCCCATTGGAGGCACTGTGCTCGACCCGTTCAGCGGCTCAGGCACCACCGGCAAAGTCGCTCTGCAGGTTGGCCGCAACTACATCGGGCTCGACGTCAACGAAGAGTACCTCGATCTAGCGCTGCGCCGGGTCGATCAATTTCGGTCAGACAGTCCCACCCAAGAAGAGGACGACGGACAAGAAACCCTGTTTAGTGGAGTCGATGAATAGATGAGTCGCAACCTAACCTATGCGCCCCCTAGAGTATGGCGCGGCGTGCTGATCCTATGGCGCCACCCGGATATTATCGAGCGCCTCAAAACCAAGCCGTTTAACGAGGCCGGCCACGTCGCTAAACACATGCCCCAAAAAGATATGGATTGCGTCTTGGCCGCCGTCAACTGGGCGCAGAAACAAGAGAAGCAAGGGGGCTGACATGGCACGCGGAGCACGCCTAAGCCAAACCAAGAAATCGCTAATCGGTAGATCAAAAGATCGCCGGGATCGCGAGATGGCCTACATCTACCTGCGCACCTGCCGGCAGCGTAATGCCCCCGAGGGCAAATGGTGCCGCGCAGGAATCTACAAGTGCGTGAAGATCTACAACCGCCAGCGCGTGACTGTACGGCAATGCATTCGCAACGTCGTCGAGAATGGGCGCAACCGACCGCTGGCAGCTGCCCTGGCACCGTGGGTGCCATCCGCCAAACCATCAGCAGGAGGCACCGCCGCCGACCGCCGATATCTAGAACTCGACGAGGCAACCATTTTGGCTGCGCTCACCGAATACATCAGTGAATAGGGGAAATACCATGAGCAGAAATGCCAAGAGGGCAGCCGATGTGCTGCCGAAAGAACTGATCTTACAAATCCAAGAGCACCTACCTGCCGGTGGCAAACTCAGCCTGCCAGCCAAAGGATGCTCCCAACGCTTTCTATTGGGCCGCACCGAGCGCATCGCACAAGACCTCGAGATCACCATGCGCTCACTCCGCCTCGAGTCGTCGAAAACGCTAGCCACCGACTACGAGATCTCGATTCCGGGTGTCCGAAAGATCGTGAAGCGCACACTGAAAGACCTGAAGGGGGCCATCGGTGACCCACCCAAACCATTCGACCCAACAAAAGCACTGGACAAAACCGAAACTGACCTGCAAGAAAGTGGATAGGAGACACCATGCCAAGACTGACCCCAGATGAGTACACCCGCGCCTGCGCCCTCGGCATCGACCCCGATAAGATCACCCTAAAGCAGCTGGGTATCGTTCGTGGCCATGAAGAGGGGCCCCCCGAAGGCGAGCGAACCGTTGGCTATGAGGCCAAGCAACCGTTCCTGCTCTTCAAGTTCAAGGACGCGGCGCCGCCGCCGCACCGCACCGTGGCGCCGTGGTACCCGAACGACCTGCCGATCCAGGAGCGTTTTGAAATGTTCCACGAGCGCAACCCGCACGTCTACACGCGCCTTCGGTACCTCGCCCTCCAACTGCGCCGGCGCGGCCATCTGCACTATGGCATCAAGGCCCTCATCGAGGTGCTGCGCTGGGACCACGCCATGCGAACCACCAACGAAGAGCCCCTCAAGCTGAATAATGCTTTTGCTACCCCATATGCCTACCGACTCATGGACAACGAGCCCGAGTTGGAAGGCTTCTTTAAAACCCGTCAGCGCAAAAAGGAGACACGCAATGACAATCAGACCCCTGAAAACCAGTGAACTTCCCCACCTACGCTTGAGCGAGATGGTCCACAAGTTGCGCCGTGAGCGCAATCTGCTGCGTGGCAAAGTCGAAACTCTTGAAGCAAATTACTGCGTGTCACAGACCCAACTTATACTGCGGCAGGACAAGATCGCGGAACTCGAGAAAACCATTCAAACCCTTGAGCGCAAGATCGCTCGACTGGAGAAAAAATAATGTCTGACTCTTACCACGATTGGGACGGCGAAAGCCTTACCCGATCACAACTCTACACCTTTAGAAAGAACCCGCGAGATTTCTACAATCGCTATGTTCTTGGTCTGGCGCAGCCGCGCAGCAAGGCGCTGGTCTTCGGATCTGCCTTTCACGCGCTGACCCTTGAGGGCCGCGACGAGTTTGATAAGCACTTCGTCCAAACCTTTGAGCGCCCGGCTGCACCTGAAGGCGAGAACCCCAACGGCTATTGGCGACGCAAGGCTAACGCTGAAGAGCTTGACGCCCTAAAGCATGCATGGGCGCAGGAGCATGGGCACAAGGAGCAGTTGAGCTTCAACGACCTTGCCATGATCGAAGCAATGGACGCAGCAACGCACGATCCTCGCCATACGCTCTGCCGGCGGCTTCTCAATGGAGCAAAGTTTGAAACCGTGGCCGAGGGCATCGACTACGAAACCGGCATTGGATTGCGGTGCAAGATCGACATCTGGACCAGCGACGGATTCTGCTGCGACCTGAAGAGCCACTCTGGCGACCTCGGTGATAGTTGGGATCGTGCGATCATGGATTATGGCTACCATTTCCAATCTGCATTTTACCGCACCTGCACCAGCACCGATCGCTTCCCCTTTCTCGTGGTCCAAAAGAGCCGCAACCCAGATGCCATGGTCGCCGAACTCGACGACGAAGAATCTGAACTCGGTAAGAAGGTTATGCGCTCAGCGCTCGATCGGTTCGCTGTTTGCCTAGACGCCCATCGCCGGGCTTATGAAATGGACCCGGGCCACGATCGGGATCTGGCAGTTGATGCCGCATGGCCGGGTGTCGGCATGGCGCAGGAAGCGCACCGCCTTACCCGATTCCCAAAATGGTTTTATGACAAGGAGCTTCGATATGTCTCGTAGTGACGGCATTGTCCGAATTCATGGCAAAGCTTACTCGACCGTTGCTCGGCGCGTGGCTTTGTTTCGCAAGAGGTTCCCGGCTGAATCCGGCTGGAGCATCACCACCACGGTTGAGCGGTATGAAGAAGATGCGGTCGTCATGTGCTGCTGCGTCATCAATCCCGATGGCAACGTGATCGCTTCGGGTTGGGCCCGAGACGGTCGGTCGGACTCGAATCGCCACAAGACCAGTTGGGTCGAAATCGCTGAAACTTCTGCGGTCGGTAGGGCGCTAGCCTTTCTGGACGAAGAATTCATGGGCGACGATCTTCAGATTGCTTCGGCCGACGAAGTGCGCAACGCCATCGAAGGTGAAGCGCAACCCGCTGCCACCAGCGGCGAGCCTAAAGAAACGATTTTCGGAAACTATATGAAGCGCATCGAAGCGGCCACCAGCAGTTCCGAACTTGCCGAACTCGGCAAAGGCATCGATAAACTCCCGCTCGCCCCCACGGCCAAGCAGACCCTGCACAAGGTTTGTGGCCCGCGCTTTAAAGAACTCAAAGACGTCGAAAAAAACGTCCCTTTTTAGACCCTAAACTTGGAGAAGATTATGAAGGGTTTTAATTCAGTTCAGATGATTGGCAATATTGGCCAGGACATTGAACTTCGCAACACCAACAGCGGCACCGCCGTCACCACGCTACGCCTTGCCGTCAACGAACGCGCCAAGGTCAACGGGGAATGGGGTGACGTCACCAACTGGTTCGACATCGTCTGTTGGGGCAAGACTGCTGAACTCTGCTCTCAATACCTGCGCAAAGGCTCTCCGGTCTTCGTTGTTGGCCGTCTGAGCGCCCGCTCCTACGAGGACAAGTCGGGCCAGAAGCGCACCAAGGTCGAAGTCGTCGCCGACGACGTGAAGTTCCTCGGTGGGCGTGACGAGCAGGCAACCCATTCCAGCGCTGGCAGCTATGGCGGCCAGCAGTCTGGTGCCTATGATAATGATCAGTTTTATTCCGGCAACACTTCAACGAGCAAAGACTCTGGGGGATACGATTATGAGTAAGGGAAAAAATAACGGCGTAGAAACTATCGACTGCAAAGGGCTCGTCGATGAGAAGGCCGAGATGCGCAAGAATGCTGTTGAAGAGTGCGGCAGGTTTCTTGACCTCATCCGCCCCACCCTTAGTGATCTCGAGGCAGATCGCGATCGCATTAACAATGCTATTATGGTCGTCCACGAGTCGAACATGACGTGGCTTGAGCGCCTTGCTGGTGTCCTTGATATCGATGTCAGGCGCGGCGTTTTTGCTAACCACATGGGCCTGTACTGGGCCGATGTGGATGGCAATATCCTTATGGATGATGACCCCGATTTCCCGACGCCCGCTCACGAGATCATCGGTGCCGATGACCTCCTAAAACTGACCACCACCCGAGAGGCCGCTGTCGCTATTGCGAAGGGAGAGTTGGAGCCGGAAGGGGAAACGCAATGAAGCTTTCTTTCTTTATGCACGGGCGCCCGATCCCAAAGCAGTCGGCGCGCATTGGTAAGCATGGAGGCTATCAACCCAAACGTATCCAGCGCTACGCCGAGAAAGTGCGCGTCTACTGCATTCAGGCGCTGTCGGAGGGGCGCTGGAAGGTTAGCGAGCGCCCTGTCCGGGTTGAGATGGACTTCTGTTTCCCGTGGCCATCGGGAACCAAAAAGGCGCTCGTAGACAAACGGCTCCCGCGCATCAAGCGACCGGACTTGGACAACCTTGCCAAAGCGATCCTCGATGGCATGGACGCCCTCTGGATTGACGATGCCCAGGTTGCCGACCTCGTTGTGCGAAAACTCAACGTACCCAGAGGTGAAGAGGGGGTTCAGATTGAAGTCTGCTATGTCGAATAATGACTATGACCTTAGCAACCCCGAATGGCATAAGAAGCTCCTACGCTATGCTAAGAAGGCTGGGCTTCTTGATGTGAACGTGCGCCCGCAAATAAGGCACTGCCCGAATGGGCACGAGCTGCCCGACGAAGTGGTGGATAGGTATGGCACCAAGTTGTGGGTTCAACTCCGTGATTGCCCGACGTGTCAGGCCCAAGGCAAGCGCGCCGAGATGATGGATAAGATCTTGGACCGTTTCGGGAAGTCAGGGATTCCTGAGATGTTCCAAACTTGGACGACCGGCCATACCGCATCGAATAGGACCAACCGAGAACCCTTGACTGTGGACGGAGACAACTATGGCGCCCGGCTAGCATGTGCCAGCCTTGGGCATTGGGCCAGTACGCAAGGCAGACGCCCCCGGCCGGAGAAAGGGAGCCGATCTTGGGTGATGTTTGCTGGCGACGTCGGCGTTGGGAAGACCACTTGGGCCAGTGCCTTATTCTGCGATCTAATCGACGACGCTGAACGGCCTGCTGGGTCAAGTACTGGGGGCGTTAGGGTATGCGGCATCAAAGCTATGTGGATGACCGAAGCGGATCTGTTCATGCAGTGCGATAGGGAGCATCACGCAAACGGGTATAACGCCCGCACCGAGTTCCTATCTAAGGTTTGCAAAACCAAACTGCTTTTGCTTGACGATCTTGCGGCTAGCCAGCGCGCACTAACCGAGTGGCAAGGCGGGGCCATTCGCCATCTATTCGACCACCGGCACAGGCACAACCTTCCGACATTCCTCACTACGAACATGACTCACTGGGCACCTTTAGCCGACCGGTATGGCGACCATGTGGTGAGCAGGATGATCGACCGTTGTGGCAATATGACGATCCTGAAGGGGAGCGATCGACGCCTTTAAAAAGGAAAGCCGAGCACAACGCCCGGCTAACCTAACCCTTGCCTGATTCAGGGAGACACCCGCCGAACCAAGCAAGGCAAACATATGAGATGATCAGCGTCGGGTCAACCGGCGCTTTTCATTTAACTAAGAGGTACGCCACCGTGCCACCGAGGCTCACAATAAGCCCCGTAACAAATCCTGCAGACGCTGGTCTAACCCAGGACCATCGTCGTCGGCGCTTGAGTTCTTCGTCGTAGACTTTGACGAGCCGGCAGCATTCTTTGCCGTCGATGGCCCAGCTGGTCGGCATGATGACCCCGGTGCAGGCAGCGGGCTTGCCGGTGTCGGCGGGAGCGGCTTGCGTACATGGGGAAGAAAGAATGATCGCAGAAAGAACAAGGCTCATCAGCGTTTTCGGCTGATCTTACGAAGGGTCTTGGCCAATCCAGCTTGGCGCTTGGTCCGGGTGCTCGCCTTAGATCCCTTCTTCGTCACCTTCTTCGCGTAGGCGCCTGTGCTCATGCCAGCCTTCTTAGCCTTCTTGGTGAAGGCACCTGGGCGCTTGATGGCCTTCTTGATGAAGTTCTTAGCCATTAGTAACCGCCTTTCAGGGTTTTCTTCTTCACTGCCTTTCGCTTGGTCACTCGCTTGCTCTTCTTCTTCGCGTACGCCTTAGCGGCTGCGCGCCCCTTCGCCGTATAAGAGAAGTGCTTACTTCCGACCTTTGGCATCACTTCATCCCTTCATCATTGAGGACATCAATGATGCCCTGCCGTGCCTTGTCCGCTTCCTCGTGGCGCATCTCTTCCAGATCCGTCACAGCCTTGCGTTTCTTCCACTCGAACTCGCTGACCTCTTCGGCTCCGAAGAACATGGCCAGCACCACCGCTCCAGCAGCGGCTATAATCAGAACAATGAGAATCTCGCCAACGGACAACTACTGAAACCACGTCAGGACGATGGGCCCTGTCGCTCCCAGCGTGCTCTTGAGGTAACACGTCGTCTGACTTCCCATCGCCAACATCAGGTTTCCATTTTGGCCGATAGGAATACCCACGCGGGCCGCATGAAGCGCAGCACCGCCAGGGTTTCCGGTCTGCGAATCCATCGTAATCAACTCAATCTCTGCGGTCGTCTGATTGCTAATGATGCAATAAAGACCCTGGGGCGACAGCGGTATGATGCTGTTGATGGGGGCAACGGCGCCCTGGTCGGGCCAGCTGTCATTCGGCATCAGGGCGGCAGTGATGACCTGGCAGTAGGTATTCTTATCCAGTACCGGGTTGTTGCGCTGGAGCGCGTCATTCAGATTAGCCATTGTTTTTACCCTTCAAGGCTTTTTTAGATTTGGACTTCGACGCTTTCTTCTTCGCCTTAGCCTTTGGTTTCGGTTTAGCTTTGGGCAGAACCTTTAGCAGTTCATTGCGCTCCTTGGCCGCCTTGTTCAGAGCATCCCTGAGGTTGTCTTTCTTCTTAGGCGCAGCTTTGGCTGGTGGTGCCGCCTTCGGCTTCACCTTGGGCTTCGGCTTCGGCTTCGGCTTCGGCTTCGGTTTGGGCGCTGGCGCTTTCGCCTTCACCGCTTTGGGTTTAGGAGCGGGTGTCGGCTTCTTCGCCTGCTTCTTAGGTTCAGGCTCTTTGGGTGGTTCAGCTTTCTTCTCGCTGAACTTGCCAACCGCCTGGAAACTGACCATCTGCACGCCACCCATGGTTACTTTCCCGCCTTGGGCTCATCCTCGAAAGCGGATGTGCGAATCGTTTCGATATCACGCTTGGCGATGAAACCAGCACCGCCGAGGGCACTGAGTACCGACATGAGAATCACTTCCCACGGTAGATCGGGGTTCACTGCCTTGAGAATCGGGCCCAACGCTGCGCCTATAAGGCTCAACCAAAGGACTCGGCTTTTGAGGCGTTCTTTCATTTCGTTTCCAATCTTTGGCTAGCCATTCCAGCGTCGCCGTCTGTGCTGAATGTCGTAGTGGACGAACGTATTGTATAAGCCCATGCCACCTTCAGGGATTGTGCCGGCAGAAACAAGGGCTTCAATGGCCCCATGCAACTCTCGCGGTGTCTTCCCTACAGGATGAAGGTCCGCGGCCCAACCTTTCATATGGTAAGAGTTAGGATGCCCACCGATTGCCTTGTTGTGGTCGGGGCACCGATAGCCCGAGTTAATCCTGATAGGAACGCCGATCTCGTCTCGAACCAACTGAAGTACCCAAGCCAGGTGCCGCGTGCTTTCGGGGGCAGGAGATTCCGCCGCGCATTTGTTGCACTTGCAGTTAAACTCTGAAGCTTTGAAATTTCTTGGGAACCCGTCGCTCATGGAAGACCACCGCCTGTCATTTGTAATAATGCTGCCGCATCAGTTTGCTCACCTGCCTCTTCGTCGAGCTGCGTATCCAAACGAAGTTCCTCTACCTTACTGTTCTCCGCTGCCTTGGCCATATCTTTAAACTTTGTGGCAGCGTCATCTTGCGCTTTCCATGAATCTCGCAGGTTGAAAACTAGGCTCTGGTAGATGGACCTAAGCTTGTCTCGTTTACTATCCCAATAAACTCTTTGTTTCTCTTTGTACTCTTGAAGAGCTTTAGGCGGCGCTCCGTGGACGGCCTGCCATTCTTTCCAGTCTTCTTTCCACTTTTTATCAAAGTGCTTCTTGAGTAGATTGCCGCCTTCCATCTCGGTGCCAAACTTGTCCGTGCCGATAGGCCATGTATGGATGCCAACCATATGACCGATGCTTTTCATAACTGTCGGTCTGTCGAAATGTTCAAGGCGGCGCCCCGTCCAAATCTTCACAAGGTATTCGGCCATCTCCATTCGGGTCTGCTCGTCTCGGAAACGGTTCGACCTGCCCATATTGCTGAGATCCGAGATGCTATCGATCATCGTGCCCAGGCTATCGGTCGCCGAGTAAACCCATCCAGGAGCCAGCTTGCCAGCGAGAAAATGGAAATAGTCTTTGGGGTTCTTTATTGGGTTGCCGCTGTTATCGACACCCTCGAGTAGATCGAGCAGCGTGCCTGTCACGATTCCGTCAGCAAAAACCATTTTGGACAGTTCAGCGATGGGTGGCCTTTCTTTCTTTCTGAACTTCTTCATCAAAATATCTTCTTCGGTGCCCCGTGTCATCTTCCACATGGCATCAAGAAGTTGGGACGCACCGATAGCAAAGTTGCGTGCTCCCATGCTCTGAAAGGATAAAGACTCTTCGTCGAAGAATGCCGTTTGAGCGAGCCATTCCGGCAGCAGCATCCGAAGGTATTCGTCCTTTCGGTTGGTGCTCCTAGTCATAGAGAAGACCGCAGCCTTCCTCATGCTTGCGAGCGTCTGCTGTCGGAGCATCGATGACATCACATTGGCGTCTGTCGATTTAATCAGCTCGCTACCGAATAGCGCTCGAGTGCCCATCCCGCGCTTAATGAAAGGAATATCGATTGATTTCCATGCCCACGTTTTAAACGGTCCAAACATAAACGCATCGAAGTTGCGGGCCAGTTCAATGAAACCAGGAACCCGGCTGTAATCATGGTAGAGCCCGTTGGCATATCCAACCGACGCGTCCATCTTCATTTCTTCAAGGTACTTCTCAGCCTGTTTACCTCTGTGGTGTTTGCCTTTGTACTCCACCTCCAGCTGTCCATCGATCAGTCTGAATGCGCGCCCGACAACGAAACCGTTCCGGCTGTCATCTAAATAGGTAATGCTGTTTCCTGGCCTAAGTTCCTGCTGCCAGGTGTCCAACCTCCCGATTGCCCGCTCAGCGTCGGTCAGCTTGTAGATGCCGTCGCCAGCCTGATAAGCTTCATCAAACGTCTCCATTACTTTACCGACAACGGGTAGGCGCCTCACGCCCGTGGAATACAGATCGACCGTCTTCGATGCGAAGCTGCTGTTAAACGTATCGAGAACAATATTGGCGTCCACGTTGACCGCATTATTCGAGGAGATCCCTCGATCCATGAAACCCTTGATTCGATCGCGCTGCCGTTTTGGAATCGATTTTGGATCAAGTCTGTACTGGCGCCATAACCTACCGGTGCGAACGATGTCCCACGCTGCCTCCTGCGGCATTAAACCCTCGCGGGTGATCATCGCTAGGTAGTTCGACATGAAGTTCGTTAGAGCCGTCTGTGGTCGCTGCGTGGTTAGGTTGCGTTTCATCGCTGAAGACATGCGGCGCATCACACTAAAGAAGCCGCCGCTATTCATCGCTCGGTTGGCCATGAAGAGCCACCCGACCGTCGAGTTGAAGGTGCCACCAAGATTGGTATTGATCACGGCATCTTTCATATGACCCATCAGTTCAGTCCAGCCTGCCATGTCTTCCATTGATGTTGGGGCTTTCCACCGGGCGATACCAGCGCCGTCATCGATCGCCGAAAGGGGTGGCGTCCCGCGGTCAGATAACGACGGAAGATTGTTTTCTTTCCACGGCATCCATTCGGTCAGTCCTTCCTCTTTGAGATCATTGAAGACGCTATCCATAACGGAGCGAGCCTCTTGAGCCGCTGCTCTCGGTGAGATCTCAGGATCTTTTTCTAAGATGCGATTTTCTAGATTTTTTAGCGTGGCCTCTTCATTTTCAAGCCAGCGTGATTTGATGAACTTCGGGTCAGCTTTCAGCAGTGGTGGCATGTGCCGGTTTTCTAAATAGTACTCGGCAATATCACCTAGGTAGCGCGTCGAAATATTGGCGTCAGTCCAGCCTGTGCGGCTTCCGACCTGCTTCCAAAACCATTTTGCAGCAGCTGCCTCTTCCACTTTGCCCAGCATTTGCTGGCGAAAGGCATCAAGCGCTTCGACTCTCGCCCTGCGAATGATTGGCGACACTTCCTGCCTTGGGAGCCGCCCCTTTTCCGCTTGTCCTTCTTTAGGCGGCGCGCCCTTTTTGACCTCTGGGTCTTTAGTCTTCGGAAGTATATCGTCCATAAACTTCTGGTAGAGTTGGCTCATCGAAACTTTTTGTTTGTTGGCCAACTCCAGAACTGGATTGATTTCCAAAAACTTGATTCCACGCGTGCGCCCAAAGGTGAAATCATTGACCAGTTTACCTAGCCCAGCCTTGAGCTTTTTGCGCCCCGCTCGAGTGATCGGTTGTGAATTTAGGGCATCGGCTAGTTCTTTGTTTAGCCATTTCGAGAACTGATTGCGCAGCGTTGGGGAGCGCAACAAGGCGCTATGGCGCTCGACCATCAAAACATCATGGAAGATTTGCATGTAATACCGAGCGGCAACATTCCTTCCGCCCATGCCACCCTTGACGTCTCCGCCTAGCGCTTCAAAGACCTGCGTAAATCCAAGGTCAGAATTAGCGATGTTCTTTGCAGACCTTACAATCGCCTTCAGCGCAGCAGATGCTTCGTCGCCCGTCAGAGTAGCCAGCGACTCCAGCATGTAGGCACCCTCTAGCCGCTTAGGAATTGCGTTGCTATCGTCAGCGATAACACCCGCGTCGATCATTTCGATGTTCCCGCGATCACCCCGCTCGAGTAGCTTCGCTTCCTGTACGGTAAACTCAGCCTCTGTGATAAGACCTTCGTCTCTTTGTTTCATCAGTTCGCGGATTTCATCAGCCAGTCCTTCGATGGGCGCTCTTACGCCTTCGTTGGCATCCTTGGCCATCTTGGTGATGTTACCTTCAGGGTCCAGATAAACCATGGTGCCACGTTTCGCATCGAAGCGAGCTGGGGCCTCGACCGTATACACATGATACCCTTCGGCCATGGCATCGCCGTCAGCAATATCACCTAGGAACGATGATTCGACGGCACGAGTGTTGTGGGTTTCTATGGTTTTTTGTGCCTTTTCCATCTCATTGGCTACCTCTTGGCGCTCAAGGTCCAACTCTCGCTTTTTCGCCTTTCGTTTCTCGGCGTACTTCTCTTTAATCGTCGCAAGTTCGGCCTCTTTAGCGGCAATAGGTGCGTCTACATCACGAGCAAGGGCCTCCTTTTCTAGCCCTCGAATGCCTCGACCAACTCGGTCGGCTGCCTCGACCCTCTTCCTGCTAATTCCGTCGAGCACAGCTTTTCTGGCGGCTGCGATGTCACCAGTGCGCTCTGCTGCAGCCGTTCGTAACTCGGACAAGGTCTGGCTGAGATCCATCTCAGCCTTTCTCATCTCGTCCAGCAAACTTGTTTCGTAGGTTGTTCGGCCAACCTGATTCTTCGCATTGCGCTTGAGACGAGCATCTAATGCTAGTTGTGCCTTGGCTAGGCGATCGTTGTATTTGGCGACCGCCGCATCTAGTTCTTCGCCGACTTTAGTTTGTACGTCGTTAGAAAGTTCTTCAAGTCGAGATAGATGCGCCTGGGTCTCGGATTGAAGTCGAGCACCTGCCTTGATGCCTACTTTGCGCAGCGACTCTTCGGTGAGTTGTGCTCGGAGTTGCTCGATCTTCTCTGGCGTATTTGCTTTCTTGACGCGCCCAAGTTCATTGGATTCGTCCAAGTCGATCTTGGCAATCTCGTTTTGGAGGTCGATCTTTATGTCTTCATCCCTCTGAACCAGGCGGCGCAGACCCTCAAGCGCACCTGTTTCTGGGGCGACGAAAACCGTGTCTTCCGCAGTTTCCAACAACCTATCTCGACGAATCATTCGGTATTTCGTCCGAAGATCTAGTCGCTGCTTCCGAAGTTTGATGATTTCGACCGGTGGCAAACCGAGTTCCTCGGCCTCTTTGACGGCGACATCAGCAGCATCCCAGGCTGAGCGCGCCTCGGCGACATCAGGCAAACCATCGACCCGCCCCTTAAGCGTGGCGCGTGCAACCAGAACCTCTGCCACGTCAGGCACAAGCTTCTCGATGGCAAGGCGCCCCTTTGCGCTACCCAGAGCCTGCTTGAGCGTCACTATATCCGACTCAAGAAGATTACGCTCACTTAGAACATTATCCACCATCTCCTGGACGCGCAGCGTTAGGTTTGGGTCAGCCATCAAGGCGATGTTTACCGCCAGCCGACCCGATGCTGCTTTCCATTTTCTTCCCGATCGCACCGCTTCTACGGCTGGGCCCCACCCGGTTTTCTCAGCCACTTTCACAATGCCGCGCAGCGTCAGCGACGGCGTAGCGACAGTCGTCAATGCCAGCAGCGCTGCTTCGGCATCTTCTTGTGTTGCTAAATAGGTTGCGGCACCGACCTTTCCTGCGCGTGCAATACCTGGGTCCAGCGTCTCGAGCGTCATAAGTTCCGGCGCCCGAGTTCCGGTTTCAGCAGCCTTTTGCACGCCTCGGATATAATCTTCATTAAGGAAGAACCTGCCCACGGAAGACTGGGTTGCTTTGGCCCACTTCGTCCTGCCGGTCGTCCTTGCTTCGTTGAGAAGTCTATTGGCCATATCTTCGCTAAAGGTCAGCTTCTTGAAATTTGGGTCATCAAGGTCGATGCCAGCTCGTCTTGCTACATCGTCAAGTTGATCCAGGATCTGGCTGACGCCCTTTATCTTCGCCGCCTTCAATATTTTGGCGAGCGGCAACAGGGTCATAAGCATCGTAACGGGCTGCGCGGCAGCTGCAGCTGGCGGGTCGCTGAGCATCGACAGAACAGCGCCAGCCATTCCCGCTGGAAGCGCCATGCCTTTCTTCATGCCTAGTTCAAAGGAAAGCGCTGCCCGTGCTGCTGCACTCTCTGGAAGATCACCGTGCGACCGAAGTTCCTTTAGAAGATCAAGCGACGTGGGCATAAACAATGCCACAAGTTCGCCAAGCGCTGAGACGTTATCCGCAAAATCGGCGCGGGCTGACTTCCAGAAATCCTGGTCAGCAAGACGGCTTTCGATCAGTTCGTTGTTTTCGATGCCTGCTCGATACATGGCATCGACGTTTGCATCTTTAGCGAACTCGGTATCGAAGACTGACTCGCCGCGAGCGCGCTTGGCTAGGCGCTTGCCAAACTCCTCTTCCATACTGCTGGTGATAGATTCGGCACCAAACAGGTCGGCTGTTGCGTGAATCTGCGCAAACACAAAATCGGAAAATGGCTCAAGAACGTATTCCGCTGCGAGCATTCCAGCACCGGCGATGCCCCCCACCACTGGCGCTATTGGACGCAGCGCTGTGCCCAAGGCACCCCCACCTAGATCGTAAGATTCGTCTTCGATTTCATGTTGAAGGGTTGCCTGTATGGCAGGGTTTTGTGCTAGTTCTAGAAAGTATTTCTTTTTGGCTTCGGGGTTTGTCCAGTCCTCTGGTTCTTTAGGTAGCGACCCAGCAGACGATGGTAACGCAACGTTACCCCTGGCAGCCCAAGGCTCCATCCCAGGATCAACGCCGTAAAGCTTCTGTTGTCGTTCGACCCTGCTGCGCGCCCGAATGAGCTTCTCTCGTCGCCTATCTGCCGCCTCTTCTCGAGCCTCATCCGTATGAGTCGATAAAGATTTGCCGTCGATAACCGTGGCCTCGATGGCTTGCTGGGCGCGGCTTTCGGCTAAACGCCGCTCGTATTCTCGCTGTGTTAGTTGGGGAGTCCCTGACTGCTGACTTTCTGTTGCCAGCCTTTGCTCCATATCAAAGCGGCTTTCCGGTATTGGGTGGGCGCTGACTGGGATCTCTACCTTTGTCGGTGGCACTGACCGGTATTGATCCGTCATTTCGGGGCGCACCACTCGATCGTAAGATGGCTCGACCGCCGCTCCCCATTGTTTGACGGCTGATTGACCGACTCGCTTCTGTTGCCGGATCAGTTCGTCGGTGCTGGGGCTCCGGGTAAGCATTTGCTCGTCGATTTGCGCTTGCTCGCGCAGGTCTTCATCGATCAGTTCACCGACCGCAACTTCAAGTTTGATCGTTCGCGATTGCTCGTATGGCGACCGAAAGTGATCCTTTACGAAGTCCTTCGGGTCGATCCCTGCATTTGAAACCTGCCGCTTGATGCGCTCCCAAACCTGCGCTTCAGCCTCTTCGATTTCGATATTCTGCGCTAACGCTGCACGCTCCGCAGCATCGATTACAAAGTCCTCAAAGGTTTGGGTGTTAGTAGCCAACTATTTTAATTCCATACTTTTTTGCGTCTCTTTTTCCGCTTGCCAGGTGCGTTGTCTTGAGTAGCCAGGAAATCGCCACTAATAGCAGCTTCCAACTGCTCCATCGCATCTTGAGATTTTGACATATTGCCTCTGATTACGTCCCTTTCGTCCTCGACGGATTGCAACTGTGATTCCAACTGTTGCGTCGGATAGCCTGCCGCTTTTTGGCCAGCTATGTTTCTTTCGAGGCTGGTTTTCGTCCTTGCAAGACGAGCCAAACTTCTCTCGTAAGAGTTATAGTTATTACGAGCTGACCCAAGAAGAGAATTTAGACCTTTGACGCCGCCCTCTTGCCTGCGAATTTTCTTCAGTTGTCCGTACTTGGCCCACTCGAGCGCCAAACGCTCCCTCTGGATATCGTCGTAGTTATCTAATTTATCCCAGAGGGCGTTAAGCTTTCCTTCGGCAATCAATGAACTGGTTGAAGTTCTTAGTTTCGCTATTTCCAGCCTCGATTCACGATTAGCCTTGTCGCGCTTAGCCCTGGCGTCTGTTCGCTGTTTAACCAGGAACCTCCGGGTCGTATCTGCTCTTTCGGCGCGTTGTGCTTTTCGTTTGCGCTCGCGCTCCGTCATCTTGTCTCGGCGAATTTTGCCGCTCTTCTCAAAGAAGGTTCGCGCTGTATTGATATCCGCTGACACCTGGGCTTGCCGCTGGCCGTACTTGCCGCTCATAGCCTCGCCGATTGTCGATGGACCGATCGGTTGCTGTGCCGACATCATCATCATAAGTGCGGCTCTGTCGAGACGATCGGCTCTGTCGGTGGCTTGCTTTGCCTGCCGAAGTTCCTCATCCATAGCCGCTTGGCGCTCTTCCTTTGCTTTGAATGTGGCAGCTTCCTGTGCCTTTGCCGCTGCGGCTTGTCGCATCTCAGCTTCGACTATATCGCGCCCGGTGCGAGCCTCTAAATCCTCTGTTTGGACACCTTTAGCCCTCGCCGCCGCTTCGTCAGCCGCTATAACCCTTTGGTACTCGCTGCTGGTGCCAGGCTCGTCAGGCAAAAACGGGGCTGGCGTTTCGCCATACACCTCTGCGGCGGGGTTGAGTGCTGCATCGATGAAATCCCGACCTTTTGTCCAAGCATTTTGTCGTTCTTGCTGTTCAGCCAACCTGCGCTTGGCCAAGTCGGTGACCGCCTGCTTCTGCATTTCGTAGCGAGCGGCACCAGCCTTGTCTCTGCGCTCGTCCTCGACCTTACGCCCTTCGGCGCGCTCCCAGGTGTTGCGCAATCCCTGCTGCATATCACCGTAGTCTTGTGGAGTGATATCCGTTGGTGCCTGCTCCTCACCAGAAACCAGGCCAACCGGGTAACCCATCGAGGCTTCGACATGTCCGGTTAATTCCGCTGCCTCGGCGTCTCGGCGAGCATTTTGCTCTTCGATAATCTGCCGAAGGGCTGCACCCTTGCGCTCGAAATCAACGACTCCCTGCTCGCTCGCGGCAACAGTCTGGCCCAGCGATGCCCTGACTCCGGCTAAATCGGCTGCCGTAATCGCCTGCCCTTGCGCTTGGAGATCTTCGCCGGCCAATGATTCCGCATGGTCCGCCTTGAGTAGATCATATCGCTCGGCAGCATCGGCGTCGTCACCAAAAACAACAGAGCGCGCGTGGGCCTCTGCCTGCTCTGCTGTCATGCCCTGTGAAAGCGCCTGCGTCCTGGCGTTTGCCAGCTGGTCCTCGATAGAGGCTAGGCTTTGATCTGCCATGACGGCCTCCTATCCGGTCATGCCCGGAATAATAAATGGAGCCACTCCAGCAGCACCCGACCCAGCGGCAGCACCTGCCTCTTCTTCCTGAAGCATCTTCAGAAGCGCCTGAATCAGCTGCTGTCGCTTTCCCGAGGCACCTGCAGCGCCTGGGGTAGGAATGGACTTGATGAGCCCCATCGGAAGCTCAGCACCGAGAAAATCGGCCCACTTCGTTTGGAGGCCAGCGCCTACGCCAGGAACAACCTGACTCGGCACGCCCGAATATCTAATCTCTGCCATGATTTACCCCGAAAAAATCAAGTTCGAGCTTTGTGCGACAAGCTCATTGTTATAGAGTTCCCACTCCGGCGATCCCGCAGGAAACGAATCCCGCTGTGCTGTCAGCCAAGCAACCATATCTTTCTTGAGCGGGTTTGATTTCCGTTTTTGTTCGATGAAATCATTATGGTCGCGCATCCGCTGGGAGAAGGATTCGAGATCCTCTTTAGCAAACCCCAGTTGCTGCGCTGCCCTTTGGCCAAGAATCGCTGCTTCGCGCTCGGCACCCTCTCGCAACATTCGGTCGCGCTCTAAACCTGCGGTGAGCGCACCTTGGCGAGCCGTGGCTTGAGCTGCACCGCTGCCGAGCAACCCGGCGGCGCCCGAACCAACGAGGGTTCCTGCAGCGGGGGCAGCAAGGCCCATTTTCATTTGGCGAATGGCTTCGGCCTGAGCGCTTTGCCGCGACCGAATAGCATCATCGTAAGAGCCGAGTACTGCCCCACGGGCGCTTCCGAGAGCACCCCCAAGCCTATCTACTGCTTTATTTTGCAGATCACGGCTCACTCCGGTTTGCGGCGCTGTGCCGCTTGATCCACCACCCAAAAGAGAGCCCCAACCTTTGTCCCACATCTTCCCAAAGATGCCGCCACTTGTCCCGTATTCTTCAGCCATCTGCTACTCCTTCAGTCCCATTTTGCCGATGATGTAAACGTTGAACCCGGCACTACCTAAGATCGCGTCAGCCGCTAGCCCTGTCGCCCAAGTTGCGCCGGATAGATTCAGGTAATTCAAGCGCACCTCAATAAAGTTCTCGAGCCCAGCGGTAGGTGGTATTATTTCAGCACCAAGGCTCGCTACACCGTCAGCTATTGGTTCTCTAGCAACAGCGCCAGAGTAGGTTAGTTGGCGACCAAAATAAACCGGTCTCCCCTGGGCCACAAACCCCTTACCAGCGACGACACCTGCTGCCGTCGAATAAACCAAAGGCACCTGCCAAATCTTATTCGTTAGCAGGTTTCCAGCGGTGCCCGTCAGTAAAGTCGAAAGATAGGCAACCTGCGTGTAGGTCGGTGACGTCATTCTGACTCCACGATAAAGACCAACGCCCACTTCGATCGACCTATTTGCAATGGGAATCGCACCTGGGTTCCTTTGAATCCAATCGCTGTTCCCAGCGGCCTCCACAAGAACGTGATGAATTGTGCCGGGGTAAGTGATGGGTATCAAAGCCCGATCCCAAATGGTGAGCCCCACAGCAGTTGCTACTTGAAAGGCTGCTGCGTTGGCCCCGGTTATCGCCGTAGCCGCACCAAGCTTCATCAGATTGACGCACCAACAAAAGTAGCCAGCGTCGTCATAAAGCTGTTCTTTCCTGTCGGTGGCAAAGGCTAGATCGCTCTGGTAGCGGTCTGACCTGCCGCCTACCAACTTGTTCTGGAAGACTGTGTCGATGCTTTCGACCTGGGCTTGGACGCCTACTCCTACAGCGTCTGCCTGGACAAGCGCATCGGCGGCCGGCGCAGTGATCGATACCGCCGCATTATCTTTACCGTACAACGAGTTTGGTGGCGCATTTTGAGCGCTTATCGGAACGCCTGCGTTTAGCGCAGCTCCTAATACCGCCTCGGTATCTCGACTCATAACCGTATGGAGGAAGGTTCCCCTTACCAAAACCGAAAACAACGGGGCACTACCCACTGTTTCAACCTGCCAAGAGTAAATACTCCAGCGGTCCATCGAGATGCCAAGGTCACGAATGATCGTCGGGTTGCGCGTATTAAACTGTGCGACGATCTCTTCACCCGTCACAACCATTTCTGCTACGAGCACTCGCTCCGGTGGTGGCCCGGTCAAACCCGGATTAGTGGTGAGCCGAAAGAGCCGCAGCTTCACTGTGCCCATATCAACGGCGGTTGGTAGGCCCGTGGAGAAATTCAGCGCCTTTTCTTGGTTCATCAGATCGAAACTAAAACTGATCGAATCCAATGTAATGGCCGGCGTGTTTTCGTCGGATACTTGAACATCGTTCCAGTGGTCCTGGAGGGGTGGAAGCGTGAAATTTATTTCGTTCTCGAGGAGGCTATCGAAACTTCCGATTACCTCAGCAAAGAACCAACTAATGGAGAAGGGGGCCTGCGGCTCAGATCGCTGATCAGCAACTACGTTGCCTGACAGTTGTGTCGCCACCGAAGCTAGGTTCCCAGCGACGTGGGACGGCTCGATCCCGACTCCTAATGGGAGCTTTTTATCATTGGTTATTTTGGCCACGAACCTGCTCCCTGTAGACGATTACCCAAGTTGGCTGTCCTGGGTTCATAGTTGAAGAGCCACCCGTTTCCCAAGATAACTGTCCAGGGGCAATGGAACTTGTATCGCGACGAGCGAAAGCAAGTCGGAACCTCACTCGAGCCATTTGGTGAATGGGTATGTTCAGATCCTTGCGCTCGATCACATGGCTGTAGTGACCGGCGGCTGGGGCAGTCCCATCCTTTAGCGCTGTCGGTGGCGGTGGGTCCATATCAACTGTCGGGGCAGCTGCATTGTTTAGATCAAGCGCTCGCCAAATTGTCGGGTCATACTGGCGGTAGTGGTACTCTTTAGAGTTGACCGTCCTGTCCTCCGGCGACGTTACATTATCCGTATCCACAAGAATCTGAAGCAACGATGCATCCCCCAGTGCGCCCCCCATTGGCCCGGTCAAACTGATCGGCCATGGTGTCCATGAATCGATATGCACACAGATAGTGTCGATAATCACCGGTCGATCAAACAGGGTGGAGACAGTCCACAATCCGCCGTCGTCAGTAGGTATAGACCCGCTAATTGGAATGATACTTGCGACGACGCCTTTCGCCCGGAAGATCGGCTCACCCGTTGAATCCGGTAGGTTATAGTTCAACCATGGCGGGCTCGTCGTCAGTACTCCGGCAGCGGCTTGCGGCGGGTAACCACCTAGAATCATAAACTGCGGTGCGCGCGGCTTGCTAATAGAGTCGAGCGGCACCCCGTTGTTTATTTCGATGGTGTCTTGAAGTGCGCGAGCGATGCGCGAGCCGTCGATCGTCGAACTATCAGAGAACTGTTCTGGGGTAATCTTCCGCGTAGACATTACGGCACCTCCCCAACAATCGTCACATTGTTATGAAGTCGCCCCGTCAGGTTGACGCACCCAGTGACATCTACGTCTCCGGCTGCGCCAGCATTATCCACCACAAACCCTGCTGCCTGTGCCCCATGAAACATTGAACTCACCACGTTGAGTTGGCCCCCAGCCTCAATGTACACATAGCTATTGGTTGCACCTGAAATGGCTTCGGTCTTTGCGATGTGGCACCCGTCTAAAATACAATGACCACCTGCTTCGATATAAACGGCCGGCGTATTCCCATCACAGACCAAGGTCATATTGCGAATAATCGATGTGCCATCGACCATGATTTGTTTGGCTACGACCGTACCAGGCACGCCACTTACCACAGTGCGGCTTGTTTTTAGTGAGAACCCTGGGCGAGTTCCTTCGCCTATGATCACCCCGAAATCTTCGCTCGTTCGTTCAATGATTTCTTCACCGAGGCTAACCCTGAATCGGCCAAGCATTCGACTCATGGAATCAACGCGGCCAGCCAGTTCCTGAAACACGCGCGAGATATTCACGCCATCGACCTGTTGCGGATTGGTTTCTGCTGATTCGGTGTTTGCGCTTCCGGTGTATCCCCACATGCTAACGGCCTTTTCTTCGGCGGTTGCCGGTGTCGAGCACTCCGATGCTCAGGCGGTGGAGGCTAAGCTCATCCGCTTTGTCGGTGGCATAACCAAAAAGCCCTACGGAAATGTGTTCGCCGCGCCCGGAAACGCTCGTCACAATCGAGTTCAACTCCGGCGAATCGATCAAATAGATCGAATTAGGGGATGTGACAGGTGCCCACCGAGCCAACGAGTTGAACACCCGGCGCCCGTTGAGCATACGCTCTCGAATTATATCCGTAAGCAACTGCTGTCGATTACCTGGAATCATGTTTGCGTAGTCGGGGAACTGACCACTTAGGCGCTTGTAGTCGCTAACGGTAAAGCTGTTGTAGAGATGGCTGGACTGCGACGTGGTTGTTTCCAAGACCGTATTGATACCGCGGACGCGAAGTTCTTTGCCTTCGTTCATTCCGATTTGGCCGGTCTTGTAGCCCCACTCAACCGAAGAAACCAAGCGGTTGTCGGATGACCTAACGGCGCTCGCATAGAGGTGCTGCTGCTGCCATAAAAGGACTTTAGTGCGATCCCAAAGGCCAGCCGCGGCATCAACGACCTGCGCCTTAGCAACGGTGAAGCCTGTTCGCGCAGATGCGGTGGTCAAAGCACTGAGTCGCAATACAAACATCGGAAGTTTGCAGGAGGTCACATCAGTCGAAGGAATGAATTCACGCGCCGCTGTGAAACTGCTGGCTGTATTGGTGAACGACCAGGCTCCCCACGGAGCCGATTCAGGGAAGACACCCATACCCTCAAAGGAAAATGCTGAATCCCAACTAAGTTCAAACCTCTGAGCAAGGAGCAATAACCCGCCAAAGGGGGGGGGCCATGTCGCTGGTCGAAAGCAGGTCAGGTAAACCGGGAACTCATAAATAATCTTTGCACCATCGTCGGTTTTGAAGGTCCGCAATGGCTCTTCGATCGACCATAAGAATCCGTGATCAAACGCTAGAAGCACATCTGGGTCTTCGCTGAACTCGTAACGCCCCCACCCGTGCTTGCGCTCATCTTCGTCTTTGCAGCTCCGGTCGAGCGCTCCACCACGGCTGAGTTCTGTAATGTAATAGGATGTGCTCTGCTCGAGTGGACTTATGCCGTCTTCAGTTTGGTCAAGAAGACCACCGACCAAATAAGTACCAAGCGAGTCCGATAAGACCTCAAGGCAGTTGATCGTCTGACGGCTTTGGGGCTCTGTCGTTCCGCCGTGCGCAAGCTTGCCAGCGTTGAAGTTCCGCAACACTTCAGATGCGCTAAGGGTCGCATTGTAAAACCGAACACTATCGCAACGGCCTTCTAGATACTGAATGCCGCCGCCGCTATCGAAACGCCCGATTTCCCAATCAACTGGGTCATTATCCATCGGCCCCACAGCGGCTGCACTACCAGCCAAAACCCCGTCAACGTACAGCCTCAGCATCAAGCCGTCATGCGTGACCATGTAGTGATGCCAGTTCCCATCGGCTTTGCTTACCAGTCCGCTCGCGCTAATAGCTATCCCGCCAATAAAGATAACGACGGAAGGAATACCAGTGGTATCCATCTGATAAAGGGCGAAGCAACGGTTGACACCATCATCACGAGAAACAAGACGCTCGGCACCTGTCGTTCCCGGATCTTGCGACGCCCATGCTTCGATGCTGAAGTTGTTGCCAAGCTGTAGGTTGGCCGGGTTGCCGATCGAATAATACTGAGTGCCGTCAAAGACAGGTGGCGCCGTCAGGTTTCCGGTCATGTTGTTGGCGTCGGTGCTGTCAGGCCAACTCGTGGTTGCCTGTGTCGCCGGCAGATATGAACTAACCAGATTCGTCGATAGTGCGGTTGTTTTTGTTGGGTCTAAGGTGGTGGCTAACGGCCATATATTCCAAGCTTGATGCCGGAACTGGTAAACCAAAACATGGCTATCGTATGCCACCATGAGGCTTTCTGTCTCAGGCTCATACGCACAGGTCGGAACTCCTAGGTGCTTATAGATTACGCTCGGTTGCGTTTTGGTCCCGCCGGCGCCGCTGCTTGTATAATAATGCGTTGCTGGATTCACGATGCCAGCGTCCCAGTACCCGCTAATGGGGTCGGAAAGATCCTGAACCGATTGCTGGGCACCAGCCATGTGGACGCCCTTGGAAGAAACCCAGCACACTCCGAACGGCGTTTCAACGAGGGCGCGCGGCCCGACACAGCCTGTGCGCTTGCTTATTTTCACATGGCTAACATTGACCACGTTGGCGAAGGCGTCTCCAGCTCTTGGGTTTTGCTGGAACTGAATCAGATGCGCCTCTGTTTCGGTCATGGCAAAGAGTTGGCCGTTGTGCTCCCCGAGCGCGATGATCTTTCCTTCGGTCTGAATCTCGGCAAAGTTGTCGGCCATGAGGGCACCTGGCTGACCTACATCAGAGAAGTACAACACGCCTCGCAGCGCATAGACCATGCGCCCTTTGACAAGCGCAGCCACATCAGCCCTGGGGAACTCCGTCTTGGTGAAATAGGCGAACTGTTCTCCGTTGAGCCCTCTGACGCCGGTAACGGGTTGAAGAACAGATCCTTCGGAAACCCCTTTGGCCTCGTTTGTTCCGACCGTGAAACCGGCACCCGTGAAGATGTTTGGCGCTATATTTGCTGTGCTTAGAACACGCTGTTTGACCTTCGCCACATCAACGCCATGGTAGATCCATACCCCGTATGCACCGATCGAAATAACAACCGAATCGCCGATTTGCTTAAAGGCTGCATTGGTAGCGCTGTCGTCGTAGTGGAACTTGATAAAATCTTTGGGCACTGAAGAGGGGCCTTCGCCCACTGTCTCAAAATGGCCATGAGCAAAGGGTATATCGACAGCGCGACATTGCTCGGACGTATGAATGATCAGCGGC
>Ga0080013_1000891_pt1 | contig 40956 bp, 53 predicted proteins | sample ETNvirenome_6_85_FD_69236 | JGI IMG/M metagenome (GOLD analysis project Ga0080013, IMG submission 69236) | Marine viral communities from the Pacific Ocean - ETNP_6_85 (SPADES assembly) (version 2) | ecosystem: Environmental > Aquatic > Marine > Oceanic | place: Pacific Ocean | collected 2013-06-19 | reverse complement strand
AGACTATTTATAGGATCAAACGTCTTGAAGTGTTAATTATTACAACACTTGCCTCTTTAATCATTGGAATGGCCAGCATACTTAGTAGTCAAGTTTTTTAGAATGTGCAATGTCATTAGAAAAGTTTATATTTCGACCAGGGATAAACCGAGAAGGAACGGATTACTCTAATGATGGTGGGTGGTTCGATTCTAATCTCATAAGATTCCGTAAAGGTCTACCTGAAAAAATAGGTGGTTGGGCAAAGAACACCTTAAACACTTTCAAATCCACAGCTAGAGCGTTACACGCTTGGGTGGATTTAGAAATCACTAAATACTTAGGAATAGGAGCTACTTGGAAGTATTACATTAAAGAGGGAGATAATTTTTACGATATTACTCCTTTAAGAGTTACGACTTCTGCTGGGGATGTTACTTTTTCTGCCACTAACGGTAGTTCTACAATAACAGTAACTGATACAAGCCATGGAGCAGTTACTGGTGATTTCGTTACTTTTAGTGGTGCTGCTACTTTAGGCGGTTTAGTTACTGCTGATGTTTTAAACCAAGAATATCAAATTCTTTTAGTTACCTCAGCTAATGCTTATACGATAACCGCAAAAGACACAGACGGAGACACGGTTACAGCAAACGCTAGTGACAGCGGTAATGGTGGTAGTTCCGTAGTAGGAGCGTATCAAATCAACGTAGGACTAGACGTATATGTAGAATCAACAGGTTGGGGTGCTGGAACATGGGGTGCTGGAACATGGGGGTCGGCAACGGCAATTACAGCTTCTAATCAATTAAGATTATGGTCGCATGATAATTTTGGTGAAGATCTGATTATGAATGTGAGAGCTGGCGGAATATATTATTTTGATATTAGTGCCGCTACTTTAGGGACAACTAGAGCAACCCCTTTAACAAGTTTATCTGGAGCAAACTTAGCTCCTACAATAGCGCTACAAACTTTAGTTAGTGATATAGACAGACACGTTATTTGTTTTGGAGCAGATCCTATTTCTGGGAGCTCTCGAACAGGAGCAGTAGACCCAATGTTTATTGCATGGAGTGACCAAGAGAACGCCGCTCAGTGGGAGCCTTTATCCACTAATACTGCAGGATCTTTTAGATTATCAGCAGGATCTCAAATTATCGGAGCCATTAGATCAAGACAAGAAACTTTAATTTGGACAGATACTTCTATGTATAACATGCAATTTATAGGGCAGCCTTTTACTTTTGGAGTCAATCTGGTAAACGAAGGAGTAGGGCTTATTGGACCTAACGCTGCCGTTAATACTCCAAAAGGAGTTTTCTGGATGGATAAAAAAGGTTTTTATACTTATACAGGTCAAGTTCAAGATATTCCTTGTTCCGTACAAGATTATGTTTTTAATGATTTAGAAGAAGGTCAAGCTTTTCAAGTGTTTGGTTTTCTAAATAAAGAGTTTGACGAAGTAGGTTGGTTTTATTGTGCTTCTGATGAAACAACAATTAGTAAATACGTTGTGTTTAATTATGAAGAAGGAGCATGGAGTATAGGGGAATTAAACAGAAGTTCTTGGTTAGATCAAGGAATTTATGATACTCCTTTAGGAACATACACTACAAACGACGTAGGTTATTTATACAATCACGAAACAGGTAACGATGCTGATGGATCTCCAATGGATAATGTGTTTATAGAGTCTAGTGATTTTGATATTGGAGAAGGGGAAGAATTCCAATACGTTAGTCGTATAATTCCTGATATTAAATTCACAGGTAGCGGCGGAACGGGACAAACAGTTAATGTTGTTTTAAAACAAAGAAATTTTCCTGGAGAAAGTTTAACTACAAATTCAACCAGCACGTGTACCAGTTCAACTACAAAAATAGACACTAGGCTTAGAGCAAGACAAGCTGCTCTTAGAATCGAATCAGACGATGACGGCTCATTGGGTTCTAGGTCTGGTGTTGGGTTTAGAGTGGGGGCTATGCGTATGGATGTGCGACCAAATGGTAGAAGATAATGGCAAAGATTTTAGAAACTCGATTGCCTGTAGCTGTGGGGGAAATATCCCCTGAGACATTTAATCGTTTAGTAAGGGTATTAGAATTAAGTTTAAATAAAGTAGATGTTGATTCAACGTTATCTGTAAATGAACCGCAAAGAAACGAAAATAAATTCCAAAATGGAGATGTAATATGGAACCTTTCTACCAACCAGTTGCAGCTGTGGAACGGTAAACAATGGGTAGACATCTATGTAGGAACAGAACGAGGAGTAGAAGGCGTAACTGGTTTAGGGGAATTATCTGTCGCAACAAACGGAGCAACCACAATAAAAATACTATGAATAAAGATAAATTAATGGAAGAACTTATTAAAGATGAAGGTTATAAATACGAGATTTATTTAGATCATCTTGGCTACCCCACTTTTGGAGTAGGACATCTAGTTTTAGAAACGGATGAAGAACATGGTCAACCCGTTGGCACCCCTGTTTCTGAAGAAAGAATAAAAGAATGTTTAAGTCATGACATAGATGTAGTTTGTAGTGAGTTAGACATGAAAGATCCTTGGTGGCGTAATTTAAGTGATAACAAACAGAGAGTTATGTCTAATATGTGTTTTAATCTAGGACACCCGAGACTTAGTAAATTTAAAAAGTTTCTAGGGGCTATGCAAATATCTGATTGGGAAACTGCTGCTGTGGAAATGATGGATTCAAAATGGGCAGGTCAGGTTGGAGACAGAGCGGTTAGATTAAGAGATAGGGTACTGCAAGGAGACTAAGATGCCTTTTAGTAAATATTCTAAAAAACAAAAGAAACTAGCCAGAGTAGCCAAACCTCGTAATAAGATCACTGCTGCAGATATTAAAAAAGTAAAAAGAAAAAGGAAAAAATAATGTATGAATATGCTTGTGAAGTTAAAAGAGTTGTTGATGGAGACACTATCGACGTTGTGTTGGATCTTGGCTTTGATATTCTTCATAAGTCTCGTGTTCGTCTATATGGTATTGATACTCCCGAGTCACGTACTCGTAACCTTGACGAGAAGGCTAGAGGAAAAATGGCTGGAGCTTACTTAAAAGAAGCTGTAGAAAAAGGTGAAAAAGTAGTAATACAAACTAAATTAAAAGATTCTAGAGGCAAATACGGCAGAGTTTTAGGAAACGTTGTTGTTGACGGAGTAAATATAAACGAAGCTATGATAGAAAACTTTTTAGCCGTAGCTTATTTTGGTCAATCTAAAGATGACGTAGAGGCAGAACATTTAGTTAACAGAGAAAAATTAATAGAGTTAGGCACGTTTACACCAGTAGAGGTTTAGTATGGAAGAAAAAGTAATAGATGAAACAATAAAAAGAAAACTAGAACTTGACATAAATGTGACTCCACAAAACAATGGAGATAATCCGTTTATTAAATGGGTGCATCTTGCTAAAACCATAGACGCTTGGCGTATTTTTCCTAGAATATTTGTTAGCGTTTACATTGTTTTGTTATATAAAGTGGTTATCTGGTTTATGGAATTACCAGAACCAAATCTAGAACAAGCAGGTCTTGTTTCTATTGTTGTGGGAGCTATGGCGGCGGTATTCGGTATATACGCGGGTACATCAGGTCAAAGTAAAAAGTTTAAGGGCGAAGACTAATGAAAATCTTTGCTACTGAATTTAGGGTAGGAGATAAGATATACGAAGGACCTTATATATACGCTAAGTCTTTTGAAGAGGCTGAAATGGAGGCAGTGGTTTTTGGTGTTGTTGTTGTAGGTATATTACAGGCTGTTATCAGTGATGAAGCGGAAGATGCGGAATGGAACAGGGTTTTGCATTAATAGCCGACGTTGGTGTTCCTATCGCAGGTGCGTTAGTCATGGCGTATTTTATATTTTTAATTATGAAACAACTTATGGATGGTTTAGTTGATGAAATAAAAACGGTTCAAGGTATTACTAAAATGTTAATCACTAGAGCCTCTATAATGAATAACGATATGATAAGAATAGATACAAGTGTTTCTAGTGCTTTAAATTTAGCTCCTGATTTAAACAGAATAGCTAGAGCAGAAAATTTTGTAGAAGATGGAAAGATAGATGCTAGGAGAGATTAATGGACATAGCTCAACTGATAGCAGAGTTTGGCTTTCCCGTAGTGATGGTAGTAGGTTTGGGTTATTTTGTTTATTTCGTATGGCAAACAATAACAAATACGATAGACCCAGCAGTACAAGAGATGAAGGGAACTATTATCAGACTAACCGATCAACTTCGTTTATTAGACCAGGACATGATAAGATTACAACAAAAAGTCAATACAGTATTACAGCTAAAAGAGCAGGAGGTATTGGATGACACTAAAAAAGAAGAGAGGAAGACCAAGCAACGCGGAGCTAAAACGAAGAAAGGAAGAAGCTGAAAAAGTTTTAATTGCTCGTGTAGTTGCTGCTATTGGTATTGTTTTACTAGGAGCGGTGTTTATACAAAATGTTCTTGCGGATGAGTTAGTACATAAATTTGGCAACCCTAGTTTTAGCGGTATAAATCAGTCTGCACATTACCTCACTATTGATGAACAAGAACGCACTCGTAAAGAAAAGATAGCCCAAGACGTACAAGACGCTTTAGAGGAAGCTCAAAGAGAGGCTGAAAACACGGTACTTGCCAAGTTTATTAGGAACCTTCAGTCTAGAATCTATTCTACATTAGCTAAAGATATATCAGAATCTTTATTTAACTACGGCAATATCCCCACACCAGATAACCCTATTTCAGGAGAAATAAACCTAGAGGGTAATATTTTACGTTGGGTTAATGATGGAGTTACTATTACTCTTACTATAGAAGAATGGTTTGATGGTGTCTTAATATCTACAACAGAAATCGTAATCCCGATAGGCTCGTTTGGAGGGTGTTGGGTCGATTGCGATGGTGGAGATTAGTGTTGCTTTATGAGGATCCTATTTTTAAGTCTTTTATTGTTTCTTAACGGCTGTGCTAGTTTAGGTTTTCAAAACCAAACTAATTGTATTCAAGGTCTTATTTGTCCAGAAGGACCTAAGATTGTTCCAAGTGCAACAACACAACTTACTAACTTACCCGCCCCCAATACCCAAGCTGTTGTAGCTGTTTATTCTTTCTCGGACCTTACAGGGCAAAGAAAATCCAAAGATAATATTGCTAGTTTTAGTACGGCTGTTACACAAGGAGCTATACATATTCTTATCCAAGCGTTGAGAGATGCAGGGGAGGGTGCTTGGTTTGTAGTAGTAGAAAGGTCAGGGTTAGATAACCTAAGTCGTGAAAGACAGCTTATTGTAAATACTCGTAAGACATACTCTGGAGAAGGTGAGAATACGTTAAAGCCTTTGTTGTACGCAGGCATGATCCTTGAAGGCGGAATTGTCGCTTATGATACAAACATACGTACAGGCGGAAACGGTGCTCGATATCTTGGAATAGGTACTAAAAATCAATACAGGGAAGACATAGTTACTGTAACGCTTCGTGCTGTTTTAGTACAAACAGGAGAGGTTTTATTAAACGTGACAACGACTAAAACAATTCTATCTACGGGGTTTGGTACTGATGTTTTTAGGTTTATAGAATTAGGTACAGAACTAGTAGAGGTTGAATCAGGTAGTACCGCTAATGAGCCTGTAAATCAAGCTGTTAGAACAGCGATAGAAGCTGCCGTTTATGGACTTGTTATGGAGGGAATGGAAAAACGGTTGTGGGACTTTAATTATGACTCACTATATGATACACTACCATTGGAGGACGATAATGAAATTGAAGAAGGTACTCAGTAGTACCCTTATATTATTTGTTTCGGCTAGTATCTTTGCTGGAAATAACGATATCTATATAACCCAAACTGGTACAGGATTAACTCTAACAATCGACCAGATTGGAGCGACAAATACAGTCGGTACTTCTTCGGCTAGAGCAACTTTAAGTGGTACAAGCATGACGGTTGATCTAGACCAAATTGGAGATAGTAATGCTTTGGCAATGGCAATCGCACAAGGTAATTCTTCAAGTTGGACGTATAAAGCAACAGGAGACAGCAACTCAGGTACGTTTGCTGTCGGTGCAACTGGAGATGTTGCAAGCTCAGATTTTGATTTTGAGGCAACAGGAGATTCCAACGTGCTTACATTTACGCAAGGAGACGCGTCAACGGCTACAGGAGGTAACCAGGACTTTGCAATAACTGGAACATCTAACGATGTGAATGTTAAATGTAACGTAATTGGTTGTATTAATAATTGGACTGTTTCAGGTAACTCTAATGATATTGATACTTTACAGTCTGGAAAAGATGACCACGCAATCACTGTAGCTTTAACTGGAAGTAGTAATAACGTAGATATAGATCAGACAGACTCCACTAGCACTAATGTAGCAAATCTTATATCTACTACATCTAACGGAACAATAGATATAGATCAATGCGCTTCTGGCTGCTGATCTTATTATTTATAGGGACCACTAGTAACGCAAGCGAGATTGGTGAAATCTCCGAGTTTCGTGGGACTGGAGAAGTTTTAAGGAACGAAGACGGCGATAAACTACTTGCTGAACTTGCTCTTGATATATTCTCCTATGACGACGTTCGTACTGGTGATGGACGTATAGCAATAGAGTTCTTAGATTCCTCTGTCTTAAAACTTACCGAACACTCTAAAGTAGTTATAGATAACTACATTTACGACCCCGACCCCAGTAAATCTAAACTAGCTTTGAACATGGCTTCAGGCACGGCTAGGTTTATCACAGGTGCTTTAGGCAGGATAAACAAAGAAAACATATCTATTCAAACTCCCAGTGCTACGATTGCAATTCGTGGAACTGATTTCACTACAACGGTCGATGAACTAGGTCGTTCTTTAGTCATTTTATTGCCTGATGCTAGTGGTAAATCTTCAGGAGAAATAACAGTAACGACTTGGTCTGGTACTGAAGTCCTTAACCAACCCTTCCAAGCGACTATGGTGTCTACGTTTGAATCAGAGCCTACTAAGGCTGTTGTTTTAGGAAACCTTACATTAGGACTTATTGACAATATGCTCATTGTTAATAAACCTCCCGAAGTACAGGAAGCTATGGAAGAACAACAAGGAGAATCTAAAACAGAATTAGATAAAGATTTCTTTGAAGATGCTCCTGATTTAGATAAAGATTTCTTAGAGGAAGAAGAAGAAATAAGCCGTTTAGACATAGACCTATTAAGTTTTGACTTCTTGGTAGACCTTTTTGACCTAGTTGAAGCGGGGTCTAAAAAGAAAGAAACATCGGGGGGCGAGTTAAACGGAGTTGAATTACAGGGTATAATTCCTGGATATGATCCTGTGTATCAAACCTATTCGTTTGTAGAAGGTGATCATGTTTATTTAGTGCATCAGGGTGAAAACACGTTTGATATAGGTATCGATAAAGATGCTTCATCTTATGTAAATATCAATTCAGCAGGAATGATAATGGAGGTAGAAGTAAATGGTGCGGGCGATAACACTATTATTATTAACCAGTCTCCTTAGTGTATGCGTACACGCAGGGGATAATCTCATCACAGTACAAACAAAAGGGTCTGGTACTAGTATTACAGTAAAGCAAATAGGAACTAGTAATATTACTGGTGTTTACTGTGGGTTAGGTAGTTTTGATAATTCTTTAGTTAGCTCTCATACTTGTGATAACGCTACTATAAGTATTACTACAGACGGTACTTCTAATACAGCCTACGCTCAGTCTGTTTGGTCAAATCACGATAGCCAAACTTGGTCAATAACTATAGACGGAGATGATAATTACGCGGTTATAGACATGGATCAAGATGATAATACATCTACTATAATACAAGACGGGGATGATAATGAGGCTTGGATTTTAGGTACAGGAAATAATAATGTGTACAAGATAGAGCAAACGGGAAATCAAATGTACGCTAAGTTCATAACTTTCGGAGACGATTCGGATATTTGGAGCACACAAGAAGGCTCGGGGGATCATAATATATACGTTTACAACGCTAACGGGGCGGATAACAACTCCACTAGAATTATACAGAAAGGGTCAGGAAATAAAGACGCAGACGTGTTTTGGTATGCTGATGATGGAGATTTAAACTTAACACAACAAGGAAACGGTTCTCATACTTCTAATATAAAATTCTACACGAATGATTATGACGTTAATGTTATTCAAAAAGGAGCTACTAATCAGTCTTATTCTGTAACCTTTAACTGCACAAGCAACTGTAATAAGACTATAAGCATTACACAACAATGATAGAATGCCCACCAGAATACGTTGAATGTTTTACTGAGGAGGAATGGCTTCAATTTGTAACTGAATACGAACTAGATATTATCAATGAACTAGGAACACCTACTAAAACTACAGGTGATGCAGAAGCAGCCATCAATTTTACATGGGAATTGCTTTTCTTATCTCCTTGGGAATTAGCTTATATAGCTTTACCAATGGGTGTATTAGCGTTTTATGGATTAACAATATACGCTATATTTAAATGGGTACAAAAAAGGTTTGAATGAAAAAATTAATACCTATCTTTCTCTTGGTTTTGTTGGCTATACCTTTAGTTTATCAATCTACGCCAACCGAAATATTAAAACTTAAAACCTTTGATGCTTTAATAGAGGAACAAAAACCTTCAGGTTATTTTTCTATTTTAAACATAACTGAAGAAGACATCACAAAAGAAGGTGGATATCCTCTTAGTCGTCAGACACTAGCCGATATACAGATAGAACTTTTAAAAAAGGGGGCTATAGGTGTTGGGTGGGTACTGGCGTTCCCACAGCCCGATAGGTTTGGTGGGGATGAAAAATTCGCAGAGGCTTTAAGTTACTCTCCTAGTGTTCTTGCTATGTTTGAACACGATAATAACGAATACCCACAAACAATAGGTACAGTAATTCTAGGCAACGATACAGGAGGCATTAGAGCAACAGGTGTTGTTGAAAATATACCAATACTTAGAGACAGTGCGTCTCAGGGCATAGCTGTTGCCAGAACAGAAGTAGATTCACTGGTTAGGAGACTTCCCTTATTGCTAAGAACTCCTGATGGTTGGGTTCCTGCTTACGGAACTGAAGTTCTGAAGATCCTGGCGGGAGCAGATACGTATGTTATTAAAACAAATGACAACGGATTAGAACAAATAAGAGTAAAAGGTTTGCCTCCTGTTTCAGTAGACTCTTTTGGAAGAAAGTGGGTGAGTTGGACAGACACTCCACAACTTAGTCTTTCTGAAATGAGGGTTCTTTGTCAAGGTGTTTGTGCAGAAAATAATATAGAAGGAAGGTTTGTGTTTGTAGGGGTTACAGCTAAAGGAGTTATGCCGCAAGTAGCAACTCCTGCTGGATTACTTGAACCACATAAAATACAAGCAGCGTTAGCTGAATCAATCCTTGTGCAAAACAGTCCTTATATACCTGATTACGCTTTAGCTTTAGAACTTTTTATATTTATAGCGTCTGTGGGGCTTATATGGGCGTTTATAAGCTATCTAGGAGTAACTTGGGGCGTAAGTCTAGCTTTACTTACGATGGCTTTAACGGGCATATACGGAGCTTACACAATATCTACAGGAGTTTTAATCGATGTTACGTGGTCTTTAATTTCACAATTCATCGCAGGAGCTATAGCGTTCTATCTAAGGTTTAGAGAACAATATAAATTAAGACAACAAATTAAAAAACAGTTTGAACATTATCTTGATCCAAGACAAGTTAAACGTTTGCAAAAAGACCCTAGCTTATTGAAACTAGGTGGAGAAAAAAGAAGGTGTACTTTCTTGTTCACAGACGTTAGAGGATTCACAGCGTTATCTGAAACATTAGAGCCAGAACAGGTTACAGAAATAATGAATAAAGCATTAACTATACAATCAGACGCAGTACAAAAACACGGAGGCATGGTCGATAAATACATTGGAGACGCTATGATGGCTATCTTTAATGCTCCTATGGATTTATTACATCATGAACGTATAGCCGTAGAGTGTGCTAAAGAAATACAAGAAAACATAATAAAGGCAGATATCGGAGTAGAAATTGGAGTGGGCGTAAACACAGGAGAAGCAGTTATTGGCAACATGGGTAGCGATACTCGATTTGATTATTCTGCTATTGGAGACGCAGTAAATACAGCCGCTAGGCTTGAATCTGCGACTAAAGAAGCAGGGGTAAATATACTCATAGGAGAAAAAACAGAATTATACTGTGGGCATAGACTAAAACAACTAAAACCAATAAAAGTAAAAGGTAAAGAAAAACCTTTAAAAATATACACTTTTTGATATATAATCAGTGTATCAGCTATTGTGCTGCAGCTTACGGGGTGGGCTTTAACTCGCAAATACGTGTAAACACGCTGGAGATACGATGGTTGGAGTAGATAAAAAGACATATCTGAAGAAGAAAGGAAGTCGTTCTGACTTCTATATTTACACGTCTAAAGGAAAGAAACAAAAAACTAGGAGCCGATTCTAGTGAACACCACATTAGCTAAAAATCCTGAACTATCGTATCAGGAAGCCTGCGAATTTTTCGATTACAAAGAAAACAAAATAAAATTCCAAAATAAAATTAAACAGTTTGAAAAAGCTATTACAGAACATTGCAAAGAAAACAACAACGAAGAACTGAATCAGCAGGTCAGAGGGGACGTAGAAGGAGTTATTTCACACAACTTCGCAGACGGACAATACATAAGAACAGCAGTAGCTCCTAAAAATACTTTAGTGTCTACTAAAATACATGCTAAAAATCATCCTTTCTTTTTAATGAAAGGAGATATATCTATTTTTGGTGAAGACGGTGTAAAACGTATACAAGCCCCGTTTCATGGAATAACAGAAGCAGGAACAAAAAGAGTTTTATACGTTCATGAAGAATGTACTTTTATAACAGTACATAGAACAGATTGTTTAACAGTAGACGAAGTAGTTGCTGAAATAACTGTCGCTGATTTTTCTGATTTAAAATTAACGGGGATAGATACAAAACAAATAGACAACCTTATGGGTCAAGTAACATGAGCTTAGCAGTAGTAGCAACAGCAGTAGCGGTAAACGTAGCAAGTAATGCTATAAGTAGCAAAATTGCTGGTGATCCTGAAATGCCCGCACAAATTGGTAGTGGTACTTCTCCTTCATTAAGTCCTGGACCTGAAATGGAAATAGCTCCTGTTCAAGGCAGTCAAGTACAAGAGTTTGGAGATTTTCAATTTGAAAACCTAGCCGCTCCTGAAGACGGTCAACAGGAAATGATATTAAGCCAATTACAAGAAGCAGGGGTAGACGTAGCTGATTTAGATCAGTACGGTATTGCAGGTATGGCTGTTGGTGGTTATTTGAATAGGTCTAACGGCGGTAACATAAACTTAGGGATAGGAAATTTAGCTGACGAAGATGACTTACTTAAAGTATTACAAGAAGCAAATCTTGTTTCTGCAGACCTTCCTGAAATGACATCAGATGTTATAGACGTAGATTTTTCTGAGATAGAAATACCTAAACCCGAAGATGCATTAGAAGAACAAATGTTTGCAGATTTAAGTCCTGACATAGATATAGCTGCTCCTGAAACACCTGAAGCAATGACTAGAATGCAAGAAGCAGAAGCATGGATAAATAGTCAAGACCCTATGGTTTCTGATGCTATGTATAAAGGATTAGGAAATATAGGTACAGCATTGTTTCAAAGATTATTAGGTGGGGATGATAAACCTAAAGGAAGTTTAGTTAGAACTGAAACACTTCCTGGAAACTCAAACAGAAGAAGATCAAAATTAAAGATGAATCCTATAGGCGGTTCATCTGTTACTTTTGCTAACGAAGGTAAAGTATTACAAAGACCTATGTTCATGCCTCATGGAGGTGCTATGCACGGTCCAGGAGGTCCTAAAGATGATTTAATTCCTGTTATGGCGAGTAACGGAGAATATATGTTATCGAAAGCGGCAGTAGACGCAGCAGGCGACGGTAGTCATGCTATGGGGATTGCTAGATTAAACGCATTTAACAAAGCAGGTAATAAGCGATATGGCTAGTAGAGAAGAACAAGAATATTCCAGTCAAGCCCCCGCCCCGTATATAGGGCAATTTTTACAACAGGATATATTTCCGTTTGCACAACAGTTTTTAAGACAACAGTTTCAAAACTACGGTGAAGCGGATTCTAGTCCGTTTACGTATACAGGACAAAGGGTAGCTGATTTTGATCCGAGAGAACTTTATGGAATGCAGCTTGCTGATCAAGCGATTGGTAGCTATAGACCGTATTTAGGACAACAAGCAGGGTTATTAGACGAAGCGGCAGGTATTTCCAGAGGAGCGTTAGCTAGAGGACAAGACGAAATAACCGCAGGTCTTGGTGCGGGCAGAGGATTATCTGCGTTAGGAGCGGGTATTACACGAGACGCAAGATTTGATCAATCAGGTAGAGGACTTATAGAAGACGCTCGGTTTGGTCAATCAGGTAGAGATTATCTTAGAGGAGGAGTTCCTTCTTTTGGGGAAGCTCAACAGTTAACAAGAACAGGAGCACCTAATTTAGATTTAGCTAGATTAGAAACAGCTTCAGCAAGACCAGATTTTAGAGGAGCAAGAGGAGGACTAAGTAGAGCAGAACAAACAGGTTATGGTTCTACAGGTCGTTTTGATCCTAGAGGAATAGGAAGTTTTTATAATCCGTTCGAAGAAGATGTAGTACAACAAACATTAAAAGATGTTAGAGAAGGGTTAGCTAAAGGCGACATGGGTCTTAGAGATGAAGCAGTTAGTGGTGGAGCTTTTGGTGGTTCTAGGTCGAGAATGCGACGTGATGAACTCGCAGAAAACGTAGCCAGAGGAGCAGCAGAACAAATAGGAGCGATCCGTAGTGGCGGTTATCAAGACGCGGCTAATAGAGCACAACAGGCATTTGAATCACAACAAGGCAGACGAGCAGGTCTTGCAGGATTACAAGCAGGATTAGCAGGACAAGAAGGAGGCTTCGCAGGACAAGAAGGTTCTGCAGCACTAGCCAGAGGAAGACAGTTCGGAGACCTTTCTACAACAGAAGCTCAAAATCAATTAACTAGAGCCTCACAACTAGGTAGTTTAGAAGCACAACAAGCACAAGCTAAACTAGCAACAGGTCAAGCATTAAACGCTTCAGAACAAGCAGCCGTTGATAATATGATGGCTAGAGGTCAACAATTAAACACCTTAGATCAACAACAATTTACTAATCAGTTGCAACGTGGAGCACAGTTAGGTTCATTAGGACAACAACAGTTCGGTATGGGACTACAAGGCGGTCAAGGGTTGGCAGGATTAGGAGCACAAACAGCAGGTGCGTTAAGCGGCTTCGGCGGTCAATACGGTGGTATGGCTAGTTTATTACCACAACTACAACAACAAGATGTTTCATCAATGATGGGTATGGGTGGACTAGGTAGAGGTAGACAACAATCTCTAATGGATTTAAATTACCAAAACTTTACAGGTCAATACAACTTACCTATGCAAACATTACAGAACGTTGGAGCACTTACAGCGTCTCTTGGACCAATGGCAGGCGGTTATGGTTACGCAGGCGGAGCACCTACTTCTTATAGTCAATATACTCCAGTCGGAGGAGGTATAGGAAGCGGTTTACAACCTGCACCAGTTAATCCAAATCCAGGAACTGGTCCAAATCCAGGAGCTCCTGGAACTCCTGGATATAATCAGGGACTTCCTGGTATATACAATTACAATAACCCTATGGCGGGGAGATAATGGCTAACGGTAATAAAGGCATAGGAGGGTTTTTACCTTTCCCAACTTTTGGAGGGGGACAAGAAGGCGGTGGTATAACTCCTGTTAAATTAGCTCCTACAAGAATGAGTTTTCCTACAGCAGGCAGGTTCACTAGACGTGCACCTGAGCCTGAATTAAAAGAAACAATAGCTCCTTTTCTACCTATAGCGGTAGAAGGGATTATGGGGATGCTTAAAGGTGGACCTGAAACAATGACTGACCAAGAATATTTAGATAGTCTTGGTGGGTTAAGTGAAGGCACTGATTTAGCTGATGTATTGGGTAATCAAAAGAAATTAGCACAACTACAAACATATCAACAGTTTGGTGAGCCTGAAGAAAAAGATAGTTTTGGCATGGACGAAATTATTAATATGATTATAGGTAGCCAAATGGGTAGAGGGGCAAAAGATTATGCCGCTACTTCTATGGCTATCGATAAACAAAAAGAAACATCTAGATTAACTGAACAAACAAATAGAACAGCGTTCTTAAAAGAAGCATTAAAAGATATAAACAACCTACAATTTAAAAACTTTGAAGACGTAGATAAAGCTAAAGTAGGTGTTAGTGATTACCGTAGTGGCTTTGTTGACCCTAGAGGGGAAGCGTATGTCCTGAACGATGATAAATCAGGATATACAAACATAAAAGAACTAGAGGGTAATTGGGTAGAGCGACTTGCTAGACCAACAACATCATTATCTACTCAATTAAAAGACCCACGCCTAGTTAATTTAAATAAAAAAGATGAAGAACTAAACGTTAAAGATACTGCTTTATTATCAACAATGACGCTTACTAACGAAATGGTTAGAATGCTCGACAAAGGTATAGACGACCCTAGTCAAAATCCATTAACTATGGTAACTAGTATTGGTAACTTTTTAAACAGTGCGAAAGCTAACGCAGAACAAGTCTTGACTTATGTCGGTAATGGAACTTTATCAGCCGCTTTTGCTACTGCCGATGATATACAAAACGGTATAGCAGGTTCTAACGGTAGAGAAGGCACAGGTGACAATGCGGAACGTTTATACGCAGCTCTGCAATCTGGAGATGACGATCAAATAAAAGCAGCTATGTTAGCTTTTGAACAATCACAAGCAGGTCAAGAATACGGTGTTAGCTTTTTAGGTTCGTTAGGCGATATGGCGTATAACGATGTAAGAACTAGAGCAACGATGTTACAGTTAGCTTATGCAGCAGCAGCGGCTAATGGTCAAACAGGTAGAACGTTATCTGACAAAGATTTAGCCTTCCATTTACAAATGGTTGGTTTCGGTTCTACACAAGACGCACAAACAGCTAAAGATAATATTTTAGGTTTTGTAGATACACTAGTTAGACAAACAGATAACGTAGTGATGGGATCTATATCTGAAAACAGAATACGTTCAGGACAATACCCACTAGATGATAAACTGTTTACAAGTATTCTTTCAGGGTATTGGGACGCTCCTAGAAATGCTGATGGCACCCCTGATTTTTCAAACATGGATCTTGTTACATTTAGAAACTTTTATTCACGTTACAGTAAAGTGCCTGATGTTGTAGCTTATCAAAAACATAAAAGACGTGCAGGAACAGATTTTGATCCTAATCAAACAACAACAATAGATCCAGGAACTACTTTAGAAGAAGATTTAGAAGCTATCGAGAATCTGTATTAATATGGAAGTTACTCAACAACAACTAGACGAATTTTACGCTTTAAGAGATCAAGCAGCGAATAGTTTAGCTAAGAAAACACTTAAAGATAATCCGAACGTTACTTATGGTCAGTTGTTGTCGCCTAAAGAATTAGAACTAGCAACGCATATATTTAGTCCTGATATTAAATCAAGAGCTTCTCTTATATATGACCCAGAACAAATTGCAAAGATAGAATCTGCTATAAACTGGGAAAAAAGAGTTGCTCCTTATAATAGAGCACCTATCGAGTTTGATATGTATGAACGTTTTCCCGATTATCAAAAACGGTTAGATAGCTATAATGAATATCAAAGTTCATTACTTCCAGGACAAGACCCAATGGGGGCTCCTTTTTCTATTCTTGACCAAAGAGAATTAGATAAAAGAGTAGAGCCTATCGCTCCTTTTGGCTTAGATAAAAGTAGATACATAGCTACTCTTGGGTTTGAGCCATCTCCAGATAATCAAATACAATTTGTAAATCCAGGAGATCAAGGTAAATTCAATAGAATGGTTGCTCTTAACCCCCGTAATATGACAATAGAGAATTATAAATTTATTGCAGATAAAATGGGACTAGAAGGTGATTTTATTTATATAAACCCTAGCAACCCATCATTAGGTATGGCGTTTAAACCAAAAGGTGAAGAAGACTATAGAATCATTGATTCACCACAAGTAACAGTAGATGACACAGCACAGTTTTTAGCTCAAGAATTTCCTGCTATAGCGGGAGACATAGTTACAACAATCTACGGTGGTAAAAAATTCGGTTTTGGTAAAACAGGACCCACAGGAGGACTTGTTACAAAACTTGGTAAAGTATTGGGATTATCAGGTGCCTCTGCTATAGGAGCTGCAAGTGGTGATTACATGCGTTTACTAGCAGGTAAAGAATTAGGTTATCACGATTTAGATGAAGTAGAAATGTTAAAAGAAGCAGGTGTTATAGGTGCTTGGGCTTTTGGAGGTACCGCAGTTATAACTGTATCGGCTAGAGCTATTACTAAGTTGTGGAAAGGAATAACAGGTAAACAGGATGTTCCTGATGCGATATATGAAGCTATCGATGACGCATTACAAGCTTCTAAACAAACGGATGCAGCGACTCCTGGATTCTTATACGGTGATGATATATCTGTAAAACAAATCAAAGATCAAATAAATAAACTAACAGATGAATTTGGGGCAGAGTTTGGAAAAGGATATAACCCAACAATGACTTCACAAGCGGGAACAGTGGGAGCTGCTGATTTAGAATCTGTGTTTTTAAAATACGCTGATGACCCTAAGTTAAAAGAACTTTATCAAGAAATAAAAGGCGGGAACCAAGAAGTTATTGATGAGTTCGTAAGAGTTTTAACAGGAAAAATTGGACCTGATGTTGGTGGTGAGGCAACAGGTGCAACAGTTTCAGAAGGTCTTAGAGTTTTAGCTCAAAAAGATATAGACACTTTTTATGCCCAAGCTGAAGAAATGATTAACCAAGTCAGACGTCAAGTTGGGGGAGCTGATGATGCAGCAGTCGCTGGGGAAGCTGTATTAAAACAAGTAGACAACCCAAGTGCGTCTAGTGGTCCTATATTTGAGAGAACACAAACAAGAATAAAAGAGATTAGAAAAAACTATTTAGAGCCTTTTAACCAAGCGTGGACTGATGCTTTAAATAACCCACGATATACTAACTTAAAAACAGGAGCAGGCTATACAAGAAAACCTGCACAAGAGTGGATGAATTTAAGAAAAGGTGAAGCTAGTAAATTGTTCCGTTCTGCTGAATCTGATGAAGCTGTTAGATTATTGTTTGAACAAATACCTGCGGGGGCTAAAAACACTTTAAACAGATTAAGAGGTCTAGGTCCCAAAGGCAAGGGAGGTTTTGAATCTCCTAATTTTACATTAAAAGAACTTAATGAATCTAGAGTAGCATTAAACGAGTTTGCTAGTACAACTAATAATCAAACAGCAGCAGCACAAGCTAGAAAATTAGAACGTGGCTTAGAAGAACAAATGAATCAGTTGTTACGAGAAGGTGCTTCTGCGGAATCAGGAATAAAGATTACAAGAAAAGCAGAGTTAAATAAATGGATAAACGAAAACCAATACGGTGATGATTTAAGACACGCTTGGAGTAATCAAAAAGAAGCATACGAATTATCTAATAGTCAAGCAATACGTTCTATTTTACAACAAGACAACCCTGAAAAAATAGCCCAGTATATGTTTAATACTAGTGCTAAAGGCAGTAAACAAAACAAACCTATGACTGATTTAATGACTTTATTGAAAAGAGAAGGCTCTGATGAAGTTTTAGAAATACAAAACGGTTTAGCTGCTTATATACAAAGAGAAATTTTAGAAAATGCTGACAGAACTCCTTTGCAAAGAGCACAAGATTTTAGAAAATTTAGAAAAGAAAACGAAGGAACATTAAGAGCAGTTTTTGGAGAAGAGAAGTTTATGTCTAGGTTTGGCAGTCCTAACTCTTTTAATAGAGTTATTAAACAATTAGAACAAAACAATGAGGACATACTTAGAATAGAAGCACGTTTTGGTATGGCAAGAGCAGGCGATCCAGATAAAAGAGTAACTAATATTGTTGAATCTATTTTAGCAACAGGTAGAACACAAAAACAATCAGGACGTATTTTAGAGGATATTGAATATCTTGCTTCCATTACTAAAGACAATCCAGAACTAGCGGAACAAGTAGCACAAGTTACTAAACGATATTTACTACAAGATATTATCACACCTAGACAAGGCGGCGGTTTTCAAATAGATGCTGCAAGCTTAAATAAACTATTAAAAGATGGTTTTGGTCCCGAAGAAGTTGTTGGTCCGAGACTAACTTTCGATAGTTTTATGATTCCTTTGTTGGGTAAAAAAGAAGGTAAAGAATTCGTTAAAAATTTAAAAATATTAAACAGCATGGTTCAAAGAGAAATAGGAGTTCCACCTTCAGAACAAGTAGCAGGAGCATTGGCTAGAGGAGAATACGGTCCAGGAGCTAACGTAGAAGGTGCTCGAATGCTGATGAGATTATTAATACCGCCGTTGACACAAATGGGTAGACGAGCAACCGCTATAACTAACAGACAAGCAGAAAACTCTCGTAAGTTTATTGGTCGTATGTTATTGGATCCTGAACTGTTTAAAAGAAGTATGGCGTTTGCACAAGGCAGAGAAAACACTCAAAAGTTTATAAGTTTCTTAACTTCTTATAATATGGTTGCCGTTAACGACATAGGAAATGAAATGAAGTATTATGATACAACAGACAAAACACAAAAAACTCCAGAAAAATCAAGAGTACAGGATATAGTACCTATCCCTGAGAGAGTTCTAGAAATGGGAGGCGTATTATAATGAGGGGAAGATTAGGCATAGGTGGTTTAAGAGGATTACGAATACCAGAGGCACCAGACGCACCAAAAAGGATAGCGAGGGAACCTATTAAGATAGGAGAAAGAGAGCCTGAATTTACAATTCCGTCTTTTGATTATGACGCTCCTACTATTGATCAAGACGCTATTAATAAAGCTCTTGAAGCGATAACCGTTAGAAAAGATGCAAACGATGCGAAGAACAACGCAACAGATCAATACGAAGCAGACGTTGCTGATTTTAAAGATATCCAAGCGTCTGAAATAGAGCAAGGAATAGCTTCACTTCCTGAAATACTAGAATTAGCACAAGAGCCTTTTGTAGATGAAGGTCTTGGTTCTTTTACTCCTGCCCCCAGAGATAAACGTTTATCAGAATCCGTAGATGATCGAGGCGTTCCTATTTGGGGAAGTAGAGAGACTCCACCAACTGATATAGATGAAAGAGATTTTATAGATACTATTGGCGATGCTTTTATACCTCAACCAGAAACATCTTTGCCCGTAATACCTGATGAACTAGAGCTTCCTCCTTTTGTTAAGGCTAACCCAAGTATTCCCTGGATTGGTAATCCTGTTACTCCGTTACCTACCCCCGAAGTTGCAGACCCTATAATACCTCCAATGCCTAATGAAGACTCGATTCCTTTTGTACCTCCCGCCCCTGTTTTAGATATAGATGAAAGAGATTTTATAGACAGCATTCAAGACGACTTTGGTCTAGACTTTTATAACAACCAAATAACTGAGCCGTTTGTTCCGTCAATAGATGAATCGTTCACTCCGTCAGTTATCCCTAATGTAGATATACCTTCAGGGAATCCATATACAGATATTTTTGACATAGACGAAAGAGATTTTTGGGACAGTATTGATATTGATCCAGATGATTGGGAGAACTTACCTCCTTATTTACCAGATGATCCTATAGTTCCTGATCCTATAGTTCCTGATCCTATAGTTCCTGATCCCAGTGAACCAGGAATGACGCCGTTCTACCCTGAAGAACAACCTGTGATAAATTATTATACAGGCAAGCCCCTCAGTAATCCATATACACCATATTCAACAGATAGTGGAACAGCACCGTTAACTAGAAAAATGACACCACAACAATTTGGTCAAGCTCCTGGATTTCCAGCGACTCCTCCAAGACTACCAAACCCTAGATTACCAATAATTAAACCCCCCGATAAACGAAGGGATGATCAAATATTTGTTCCCCCAAAAGAGCCCCCACGTATGATTGCTATGGCACCAGCAGGAGCAAAAGGTGGTGGATATTTAAACAAAGGTATTTCCATGTTGCCGATGAACGGACAAGGTGATACACTAACAACACAGGTATTCCAAAGCGGATTCCGACCAAGGAGATAATTATGGACCCTAATGAAAAACTAACAGGTATCGCAAGCATGATGCCGCAAGGCGGAGCACCAATGGGACAACCGCCAATGGGTGGTGGACAACCTCCAATGCCTCCTATGGGTGGTGGACAACCGCCAATGGCTCCTCCTATGCCTGAACCAGGAATGGGTGAAATGGCTATGGAAGGACAACCTATGCCAGAAGAAGCAGGAATGGATATAGAACAAGACTCGGCTCTGATTGCAGAAGCCGTAGTTGGTAGAGCACAAGGAGATGTAGGTGCTGCTATTGCTGTGTTAGATAACGCAAAAGCTTTGTTGATTGCTAGTGTTGAAAGCGGCGGAGCAGAAGAACCTATAATGGCTAATATGGGAGCTCCTTTAATGAGAGCTCATCCAGGAAGAACTAATCCTAGAATTCCTAGACCTCCTATGGTGGGACAACCTGTTGGTGGACAACCAGTACCAAATCCTATGTCTGGAGGCAGAGTACAACAGCCTATGATGAACCGTATGAAAAAAGGCGGACCTTTGTATCGCGAAGGCGGAGGCAGTATGTCTGACAGTGATGTATTAAGACAGATGATTATGGAAAACCTACAAAAACCTGCTGTTCAAGAACAAGCTATGGCTAATGTTGTGGGTCAAATGAATAGCCCTTCTGTTAAAGAGGTGATTAACAAACACTATCCTCGAGATAAGGCTATGGCGGATCTTATGAAATATAAGATGGCTTAACCTATCCAGTCTTTCCACTTTTCATCGCCAAGAACTTCTTGGGCTAAACTAAGTTTGTTACGTAAAGCTTTTACAATCTTTTCGTCAACAGTTCCTTTAGCTACTAAATCAATATAAGTTACTTTATTAGTTTGTCCTATACGATGAGCACGATCTTCAGACTGTAGTCGTTTTTCTAAGTCGTAGTTATTACTGTAATAAATAACGTTGCTTGCTTCAGTAAGTGTTATGCCGTAACCACCTGTTTGTGTGTTACTAATTAAATACTGTAGGTCTGAATTTGGATCTTGGAATCTTCTAATTATTTCCTGACGCTCTTGGTCTGGTGTTTCTCCGTAATAAGTAGCTACACTATCTACTCCTGTTATGTCATGTAGCTTCTTTAAAATTCTTTTTATATCGTATTGGTAGTTAGCCCATATAATAGTTTTACCTTGCACTTCTTCTAGTACGTTAACTAATTCATCTAAACGATTACTTTTAACTTCTACTTCTTCACCGTTATCATGTCTAACGAAACCACAAACAACTTGGTGTAGTCTAAGGATTTGTGTAAGAACAGAAGTTACACTAACTATTTCATGAGAGTCTAGTTCAGCCATAGCATAGTCTTTAAGTTCTTTATACACTTTCTTTTGTTCAGTAGTTAGTTCTACTTCCCTTCTTTGATAAACTTTATCAGGAAGGTCTAAACATTCTTTCTTTAATACCCTATAAGAAAACTCGCTTACGTTTTTAGTAAGTTCTTCTAAGTTTTGATATCCCACAACTTGTCTAAAAGATCGAGTTCCCATTTTACGATTAATTAATTTAGCGTATCTATTTTGGAAAGAATAAAAAGATGTATAACCTAACAACTGTGTGGATAGGAAACTGCTTTGACTATATAAATCTAAAGGCGACTGAGTAACAGGAAACCCTGTAAGTATTCTTCTGTATTTAGTATTGATAGCTAACTTCAATAAGTTTTTAGTTCTTTGAGCTTTTGGATTTTTAATTGTGGTTGATTCATCTACAGCAATCAAAGCATTGTGTGCTAAGATGAATTTTTCTACAAAAGCTACTCCTTTCTTGGTACTAAACGCTTCTACATTAATAATAAGTATTTTTAAATCATGTCCTCTTTCAAAGAGTTTAGTTAGTTCTCTTTTTTGTTTTATTGTAGGGGCGGGAGTCCAAACAGCTATTTGTTTTTCTACGTGATCAGGCATATGAGTAGGTATTTCTTTCTCTGACCAGTTTCTATAAACCCCTTTAGGTGCAACTATTATTGCAGCATTAATGCCGCCTTTATCATAAAGCATAGCTATATTATCTATGAGGACCTTAGACTTACCAGTTCCCATTTCCATGAAATAAGCATACTCACGTTTATTCCAAGACTTAGATAACGCTAATAGCTGATGCTCATACGGCTTAGTTTTAAATTTATAATTCATGTATATACCCTTTCTAATTTCTACCTGAGATTATATATTACAAACTAGTTAATATATAGCCCAAGCTAATAGATTCCCCATGCCCTCTAATACTGATATTTTAAATCTAATACTGGTATAACCTCTTAAACACTGTGTTATATACTGGTCAGTATTAGTTTATTAGCGATATTAGCTACTCTTAAAAAATTTTTTCAGAAAGTTTTTTCTTTTTTAAAAAGACATATCGGTAATAGCTTTACTTTGCCGTAATTGGTATATATTATTTATAACGTTATATATTAACTAGAAATAAGAAAGGAGAAAAAAGTGACAGTATATGTCGTACAAGAAGTTCAAGGTAGAAACATTGCCTCTGCTAGACAGTATGGTGATTTTGAAGTTTTGTTACCTTCTAACACACAAATTATGTTAAGTGCGTCTCCCTCAGTTCGTAGGATGAAAAGCCTTTTACAGGACTACAAAGAAGGCGATTACTTATTATTAATCGGCGATCCTGCCGCCATTGGCGTAGCGTGTTCTATCGCTGCATTTTATAATCGAGGTAAATATAGTATCTTAAAATGGGATAGGCAGGAAGGTTTATATTATCCCGTTGATATCGATTTACACCAGAAAGGAGAAATAAATGAGCAAGAAACCAACCTTTGAGGACTTAGTCGGAACAGCAGATGTCCAGGAATGGACTAATGATGTTACTGATGGAGAACTCTCTATAGTTTCCACATTAGCTAATAAACAGTTAAAACTCGCTACTGAAGTAGCTGAGCTTGAAGCTGGTTTAAAGGCTAAGAAGGAAGAACTTCGTTTGACTTCGGAGCAAGAGTTACCTGACGCTATGCAAGCGGCGGGGCTTACTCAAATAAGACTTAGTACGGGTGAGAATATCACCATTAAAGAGTTTTATAACGCTCACATATCGAAGGCAAACCAAGAAAAAGCGTATGAATGGCTAGTATCTAATGGTCACGAGGGACTGATTAAGAACGAAGTTCTTATGAAGTTCGGACGTGAGGAAAGCGAAGTGGTTGAACAAACCGTGTCAGCTTTACAATCTAGAGGACTATCACCAGAGGTGCGTCAAAGTGTTCACCCTAGTACATTAAAAGCTTTTGTAAAAGAGCAGTTTACTAGTGGGAACGATATACCAACCGAGCCCTTTGGTATCTATATAGGTACTAAAGCTACTATTAAAAAGGATTAATATTATGGCAGAAAATGAAAATAAAAATGAAATAGCGGAAGCTAAAACAACAGCGTTGAGTACGTTTGATGATAGTTTATTATCAGGCGGAACAGGGTTAGAAGAAACAACTACAGAGGATTTCGCAATCCCCTTTATTAGAGTTCTACAACCGATGTCTCCTCAATTACAAAAGAAACACGGAAGCTTTGTAGAAGGTGCTAGTGCAGGTGATCTGTACAACACCGTTACAGGCGAAGCTTTTGATGGAGATAAAGGCATCTCTATTATTCCGTGTGCTTATAATAAGAAGTACATTGAGTGGATCCCTAGAGAAAAAGGTGGTGGTCTTGTTAACGCAGGTCACGATATATCTATTCTTTCTAAGTGTACTAGAGACGACGAGTCTAGAAGATACTACACTCCTGAAGGTAATGAGATTGTTGAAACGGCACAGTTCTTTATATTAGTTGTTGCTGGTGAAACTGCACAACAAGCAGTTCTAGCATTTACATCCACACAGTTGGGTGTGTCTAGAAAATGGTTAACCATGTTAAGAATGGCTAGAGTACAAAACTCTAAGGGAGAATCAGTTGAAGCTCCTATGTTCGCTTATACTTACAGATTAACTACGACTACACAATCTAACGATAAAGGTAGTTGGAACGGTTACTCAATCAACCAAGAGGGTGCTACAGATATGTCTCTAGCTATGATGGCTAAAGACTTCATGGGTGCCGCTAGGTCAGGAGACGTTGAAGTAAAACAAGAACAGCAGAACGATATTGTTAGCGACACTATCTAATAAGGAGATATTGTATGTCGTTAGCAAACGAGTTTGCTGTACGCTATGCAGGACTACGTCAAGCGTATGGAACTTTTACAGCTAACAATGAAACTAGGGAAGATGGCAAGGCGAGTGGTAAGAACATCACTATATCTAAGGAGTTGTCAGACGACGATTTACTAAAGTTATGGGAAGACCACTTGTCTGGTCAGCAAAGCGTGGGGATTGTAGCGATAGACGAGGACAATAAATGTGTCTGGGGTGCCATCGATGTTGACGAGTATCAGCTAGATTTAAAAGATTTAGCAATCAAAATAGCAAAGCAGGAGTTACCATTAGTTCTTTGTCGTAGTAAAAGTGGCGGAGCGCATATCTATATGTTTCTTAGTGAACCCGTAGCGGCGTCTATGGTTCAAAGAAAGTTAAGACAAATCGCTGCTGCAATAGGGTACGGACAAGTAGAAATATTCCCTAAACAAACTAAACTATTATTAGATAGAGGAGACAGAGGCAGTACATTAAACATGCCTTATTTCGGTGGAGAGAATTCCACTAGATACGCTTACGGAAAAGAAGGACAAGCGTTAACTCCAGAAGAATTTTTAAACTATTGTTCTGAAATAGAACTAAAACCAAGTGCTTTAGAACGGTTAGAAGCCAGTCCGTTAAACGAAACTATGGAGTGGTTAGACCAAGCACCTCCGTGTATACAACACTTAGTTGTGCAAGGGTTTCCTAAAGGATCACGAAACTCAGGCTTATTTAATGTAGGTGTTTTTCTAAGGAAGAAGTTTCCTGATGATTGGGAAAGACGATTAGAAGATATCAATATAAAGTACATGCAACCACCATTGGGGGCACAAGAGGTTTTAACCGTAGGCAAACAGCTACAAAGAAAAGATTATTTCTACAGGTGTAACGATCAACCTATAGCGAGCCATTGTAATAGTCCGTTATGTAGAACACGTAAGTTTGGTATTGGTGCTAACGGCGGTACACCTTTATTCAGTAACCTCACAAAACAGGATAGTGACCCACCAATATGGTTCCTGGATGTAGAGGGCGGAAGACTAGAACTAGAGACAGACGACTTGTTAAATCAAAACAGATTTCAACGTAAGTGTATGGACGCTTTAAATAAGATACCACCGAAGGTAAAAGAAAACGTCTGGAATCAGATTATACAGCAGTTATTAGACGCCATAACCATAGTAGAAGTACCTAAAGAGAGTTCTACAGAAGGGTACTTTATGGAGCTTCTAGAGGCTTTTTGTACAGAAAGACCTGCTAGAGAGAGGGATGAATTATTACTACATAAACCTTGGACTAATAAGGGCAAAACATATTTTAGGCTTATGGACTTAATGGATTATTTACATAGAAACAATTTTAAAGAATATCAAAGAAACAAACTAACGGCACGATTAAAACAACTTCACGGAGAGCCTTACTTCTTTAATATAAAAGGAAAAGGTGTGAACGTCTGGCACATAGATGAGTTTAAAGCACAAGATGAGTCTCATGATTTGCCAGAATTTAACGACAATTTATTATGATGATTTATATTAAAAACCATTTTCGAGATTGTGATCCTGGAATTATTACGGAGTGGGACGAGCCTAGAGAAAGAAAGTTTAACGGCAAGAGGGTAAAAGGCAGACCAACAAAAGGATATGGTACATCTTCTTTTAATTATGCAGGTAAGTTATATAAACCTACAGCATGGACTGACCCTATGTATAAGATAAAACAAAGAGCAGAGAAACTTGTTTGGGACGAGATAGGAGTAGATAAACAATTTACGTTTTGCTTATGTGGGTATTACGGTAAAGACGGCAAAGGGATTCCTCATCACTCAGACACAGTCCCTACACTAGACGATATAGTTGTTTCGATCTCGTTAGGTGCTCCTAGAGTCTTCGTTCAAAGAACGTATGAGAACTCAATTAAAATGCAAACAGATACCAGTGAGATAGAAGTTAGAAAAGAGAACTTTTTAATAGATGAAAAGTTTTTCTTATTAGAACATGGTGATGTTTTAATGTTTGATGGTCATAATCAGATGACCTCTACCCACGCAGTTCCTGATTTAGAAAAAGCAGAAGAACGAATTAACTTAACCTTCAGAAGTGGTTTATGACGTTACCTAACCACACACAAGTTATTCTTGGACCTCCTGGAACAGGAAAGACCAGCACTCTACTTAGTCTTATAGAAGATGAACTAGAGAGCGGTACTCAACCTGAGAGTATTGGTTTCTTTACCTTTACTAAAAAAGCAGTAAACGAAGGTAAGGAAAGAGCTATGAATAAGTTTAATATCAGTGATCGAGAACTGCCTTTCTTTAGAACACTACACTCGTTAGCTTTTAGACAACTAGGACTAACAAGAGAAAGTGTAGTAAGCCATACAGACATAAAAGACCTTAATGAGAAACTTAACCTACGACTCACAGGAAGAACCACGTCAGACGACGGGCATATCTTCGGTATGACTCACGATGATCGATTAGCGTTCATAGAGAACTTGGCTAGAATGCGTAACGTACCATTAAAAGAACAATGGCACGAGGTAGAGGACGCTGTTGGTTGGTTTGAATTAGAACGGTTTGCTAGAGGGTTACAGTTGTTTAAGGAAGACAGATTATTAGTTGACTACACAGATATGTTACATAAGTTTTTGAAAGAGGGAGACGTACCAGAATTAGGAGTTATGTTTGTAGATGAAGCTCAAGATTTATCCCCTCTACAATGGGCGGTGGTTCGTAAGGTTGCAGAAAAAGCTAAAAAGATATATGTAGCAGGCGACGACGATCAAGCAATTTATAAGTGGGCGGGAGCGGATGTTGATTACTTAATACAAAACTCTAAAGATGCTTTGGTCTTAGAACAATCGTATCGTGTCCCTGCTGCTGTTCATGAGGTGGCTAGACAGTGTATTGGTCAAGTTCGATCTAGAATATATAAAGAATGGACTCCTAGAAAAGAACAAGGCATGGTTAGGTGGGAACCCACTATAGAACTAGTAGATATGGAAGAAGGGGATTGGTTAGTTTTAGCTAGAACCAATTATCTTTTAGAAGATGTGGATGAGTATTGTAGAAACGAAGGGTGGTTCTTTGAAGTTAAAGGCAGACCCAGTATTTCCGAAGCGAAAGTAAGAGCGGTTATTTATTGGGAACGATTAAGAAAAGGAGAGTCTATCAGTCTTACTGAAGCAGCAAACATATTAAAGTTTGTGAAAGTTGAAAAGCATAAGAAATTAGATATGTTGGATTCTAACTTAACATTTCAATACCAAGACCTTAAAAACCAGTTCTCTGATTTACCTGACGGTCATTGGTATGACGTTTTTACTTTATTAAGTCCTAGTGAGATTAGTTACATAAGAGCCATGCTACGTAGAGGAGAAAAGATAACAAAACAACCACGTATACGATTGTCTACTATCCATGCCGCTAAAGGAGGCGAGGCTACCAACGTGGTGTTGTTAACGGACATAACAACTAGAGTTTATAAAAACTATCAACAAAACCCTGATGATGAGAACAGAGTGTTTTATGTTGGTATAACGAGAACAAAAGAGAACCTATATCTGATTGAGCCTAAATCGCCACGCCACTATCAGATATAAAAGTTCTTTACTTTGCATATAAAAGTAAAGTATAAAGATGTATATATTTTATGTTTAAAGAAAGGAGAAAATTATGAACATATTTTATTTTAGTGAGGATCCTGTAGTTTCTGCTAAATCTCAGCCTGACAAAATGTTAGTTAAGATGACTTTAGAAACTGCACAGATGTTATGCACCGCTCACAGGATATTAGATGGAGATGATTATGCAGACGAAGTCGGTTTATATAAGAAAGCGTTTATGAATCATCCGTGCACTTTATGGGCTAGAGAATGTAGTGGTAACTACTGGTGGCTCTATAAACATTTTTTAGCATTAGGTAGTGAATACTCCTATCGCTATAAGCGTACTCATGCTAGTGTTAAGAAACTAGCTGATGCTTTATATGTAATGCCTAAAAACATTACTAGAGGTCTTATGACCGACGTAGCACAAGCTATGCCAGATGAGTATAAAAACGAGAGCTCTATTCTCGCTTATCGTAATTACGTTATACATGAAAAACATTACGCTAAGTGGGAGAAGGGTAGAAATAAACCAACTTGGTGGGAGGTAAATCAATAATGTCATCAATAAGAAAGAAACTAACTGTCAATGAAAACGACAGTAAAAATACAAGAATGGATATCGCTAGTGCAGGTGTACTGGCAAACTGGAGACCTGATGAAATAGCTCATATGAGCCGTTTCGATAAGATAGCTTCTATGTGTATTGAAGAAGCTAAGCGGTTGGGTAGACCACTAGATACTTTTGAAGTAGGTTGTGGTGAGTGTTGGACTTTAAGAAACCTATATAAAGCATACGTCATAAAGAAATCAGATGTTATTGCTTCATATCTTGGCTACGATATTGATCCCGCCTGTGAATTAGAAAACCCTTTTTGGTCTAATGGTGGAGAGCCTTTAAAAGACTCTACATGGTTTAAGAACTTTAATGGTGAAATAAGAATACAAGACTTGACGGTAACTAGAGACCCTCAAAACCCTAAACAAGTGTTTGATATTGCTGATGAAAGTATAGACTTTTTCTGGACTACTGAAGTTATTGAACATATGGGGAGAGAGTTTATAGGTGCATGGCTAGACGATGCCGCTAGGACGATGAGACCTAACGGATTGGCTTTTGTTTCTACGCCTAACCATGATGGCTCTAATGATAAGCTACCTGAAGACCACATATATGAGTGGGGGTTTGAAGAACTTAAACAAGAACTAGAACGTAACTTCGAGATAATAGATGTTACAGGAACGTTTATACAGCTTCCTAATCTAAGGAAAGCGATGAAGGAACAAGTAGAACCTTCTGTAGATGGAATCCCTACTTATTCAAATGTAAAACGATACCCTAGAGCATGGTCGCCTGAACAATTAGAAATGTTAGAGTCTAGGTATGGCAGACAGTTTCTACGTGTAGTAGCAGCAACACCATACCCTGAGTACGCTAACAACTGTTCTTGGGTGTTAAGGAAAAAATAAATGACTGAATTTTATTCAGAAGAATTAGACCGTTTTTGCTACTGGCAAACAGAGAGGGAGAATATTAGACTTCAAAAAGAGGAGTCTAAACTTCCTCCTCCTTGGACAGACGATCCTATTCTACAACAGTTTAAGTTTTGTCAAGTGTTCCGAGAAGACGATAGAACAACTAGGTGGTTTAGAACACACATTAGAGACCCTCTAGTTAATAGTTCAGATGTTATTATGGCTACGATTATCTTCCGTTGGTTTAACTATATACCGACAGGAAGAACGTTAATAGAGAATGATTTATTGGTGAACTGGGATGGTGATAAAGCCATAAAACTTATAAAAGAACAGCCTCAGTGGATTACTGGTTCTTATATCATCAAAACACCAAACGGTATGGATAAAGTTACAGGAGTTGTTGACTGTATTAATAATTTATGGGAAGAAAAGACATGGTTAATCAAACGCTTAGAGTTCGATAAAGCGGAGGGAGTAAGTTCCTTAAAGTCTGCTTGGACGTTACTGAGGCAATATCCCTATTTGGGTCCATTTATGGCATACGAAGCAGTTACTGATTTAAGACACACATACATACTAGATGAGGCAACTGATATTATGACATGGGCTAATGCAGGTCCAGGAGCTATGCGAGGACTTAATAGGCTAACAGGCAGACCACTAGATTTTTCTCATCGCAGTCATGATTGGAACAAAGAAATGCAAGAGTTATATGCGATAGTTGTCGATAGACTACCCCCACATATAACCATGCGTAACGATAGATTCTATGAGTTACGCGACATAGAAGGTGGACTTTGTGAGTTTGATAAATACTCACGTATTCTCAAAGGAGAAGGCAGAACAAGGTCTATATATAAACCAAACGATCTTCCTATGGTGGAAGATTTAATAGAAGGAGAAAGTAAATATGGGAAAAGTTAACGAATATTCGGTTGAGCTTTTAGAAGACTGGGGCGACTCAGTGGACATACATTACACCCAGTTTTTAGAAGTTGCTTTCTTTTTAAAAGTCGCTGCTGATCACAAAATGGCAGTAGCGTTCATAAAGAGAAAACTTCCTAGACTAAACGAGAACGAGATAAGTTTTCTTATAGGTGAAATAATAGATGGGTATCAGGAAACGTTATGAGAGTGATTAACGCAAGAAACGTAAACGATGCTTTGTTATTAGGTATTGATTTATTTTTAGATGACACAGCGTATAGAGTACAAGAAAGCCGTAATGGAACAACATACGAGGCTCTACAACCTGTAACAACGGTTTATAGTAAACCCTGCGAACGAGTCTGTTTGTATAAACAAAGAGACGCTAACCCTTTCTTTCATTTTATAGAAAGTCTTTGGATGTTAGCAGGACACAACGATTTAAAACCATTAACTTATTTTGTTAAGTCTATGGAAGATTTTTCAGATGATGGTGAAACTCTATGGGGGGCTTATGGTTATAGGTGGAAGACTTATTTCCTAAAAAACCAATTAGCAATCATTATTAAGATGTTAAAGAAAAATCCTGAAGATAGGCGATGCGTATTACAAATGTGGGATCCTGTACATGATTTAGATAAACAAGGCAAAGATGTTCCTTGTAATACTAATATCTATTTCAAAATACGAGATAACAAATTAAACATGACAGTATGTAATCGATCAAACGATATGCTGTGGGGGGCTTATGGTGCTAACGTGGTTCATATGTCAGTATTACAAGAATACATAGCTACTTGTTTAGAGATAGAGGTTGGCGTGTATAGACAAGTTAGTGATAGTTTTCATATCTATTTGAATCCTGTGTGGGACAAAGTTAAGCACATGGAGATAGATATATACACTTATAGAGATATAAAGAATCCTTATGATACTCTAGATGATTATAAGCCTAGCTTATTATTCAAAGATGTAGATGTTTTGGATTGGGAACTTAATAGATTTTTTAATATGCATCCTATGGACATAGAGTCTTATACAGATAATTGGGTTAACCCAGCATTCACCGACATAGCTATTCCTATGCTTCAAGTACATAGGGCGTATACGATGAAGAATTTTGAAGAAGTCTATGACAAGATAAATTTAATAAAAGCTTCTGATTGGAGAACGGCTTGTCTCGATTGGGTCCGTAAGAGAGACAAGACGACTATTAACAAGACGGACAAAGGAGATACTCATGAGCAATAAATGGGAAAAAATGAAAGAGTCTGCTCAAAACGATTTAGAAGCTCTTAAACGAGCCGAAACGTCGTATGGCGACTCTTGGAAACGTCGTGGAGGTGTAGGTGCCTTTATGATGTTAGCACGTAAGTTCGATAGGATCGAGCACCAAGCTGAAAAGCATGGTTGGGATATATTCGAGGCGGGTGAAGTCTATAAAGGCGAAGCAGGTCTACTCGATGATATACGGGATTTGCGTAGGTATTTATTATTAACTGAAGAACACATCATGACTAATACTGCTGACATAGAAACAGCAACAATAGTATCAGAAGCTAATGATGTAAATTACTCTGTTGAAGAAGACAGAGAGGAGGACTAATATGAATTGGTGGTCAAAATTTATAGCTTTTATAAACACACCTCTAACACCTCCGCCAGCAAAGGTGGACGAGGTTGCGAAAGCAAAAGTAATTAAATCAGCGGTGGAAGACGCCACAGTAAAACTGGATTCGTTTGAAGACGCTCCTGTGATTAAAGCTAAACCTAAGAGAGCTAGAACTAAAAAGGGAACGTATAAAGGAGACGATAAGTCTACACCAAACGTTAACGAAGCTTGGGAAGGCGGTAAAGCACCGAAAAAGAAAAAGGCTAAAAAACCAAAAGTGAAAGTCGTGAGGGTTAAAAAGAAGAAATGATCATGCAGAATTCTCTTTTCGCTCCTGAAAGTTCCTGGACAGTGCCTGATGTCTTTCCTCAGTTTTCTGAGACAGAGACAGTGGCTATTGATTTAGAAACTTATGATCCTCACCTAACGACTTGTGGTCCAGGATGGGCTACAGGTCGTGGGCATATTGTAGGTATCGGAGTAGCAACAGAGAATTGGTGTGGTTATTTCCCTATCCGTCATGAAGGTGGTGGTAATCTAGATGAGACGATTGTTCTACGGTGGTTAACAAATCTACTCAGCTCTACTAAGAGGGACGTTATATTTCATAATGCTCTCTACGATGTAGGGTGGTTAAGGAGAGAAGGCATTATTGTAAAAGGTAATATACTTGATACGATTGTTGCAGCTCCTTTAATAAACGAGAATAGGTTTTCTTACTCACTCGATAACTTAGGCGTTGCTTATTGTGATGAAAAGAAAGATGAGTCTTTATTACAAGATGCAGCGTTGGCTTTCGGTGTCAACCCTAAGTCAGAGATGTATAAGCTACATGCTAAATACGTTGGACCTTATGGTCAACAAGATGCAGCACTTACATTAAAGTTATGGAATAAACTTAAACTAGAAATAGCTGAACAAGGGCTAGAAAAAATACTTGAAATGGAATCTAAGCTGATTCCCCTTCTATTAGAAATGAGATGGAGAGGGGTTAGAGTAGATGAAGAGAAAGCTGAAGTAGTTAGCAAGCAACTATCTACTGAGGAACAGAAAATACAAGTAGAGATAAAGCGTAAGTATGGTAGTGATGTAAATCTATGGGCTAACGCTTCTCTACAAAATATTTTTGAAAAGAATGACTTGTGGTTCCCTCGCACAGAAAAGGGGATGGCTAGTTTCCAAAAGGACTGGTTAGAAGGACATGAGCATGAACTTCCACAATTAATTGTTAGAGCTAGAAAACTCAACAAAGCTAGAACTACGTTTATCGATAAGATGATTATGGAACACGCATTTAACGGTAGGATTCATGCAGAAGCACATCCTATGCGTAATGATCGTGGCGGTACAGTCAGCGGTAGGTTTAGTTATAGCAATCCTAATCTACAACAAGTCCCTGCACGTGACCCAGAAATAGGCAACCTGATACGTTCGTTGTTTATTCCTGAAGAAGGGTGTCAGTGGGGCGTGTTCGATTACTCTCAACAAGAACCTAGATTAACTGTACATTATGCTAATCAAATGAAACTAAATGGTGCTGAGAATGCCGTCGCTCAATATAGAGACGACAACGCAGACTTTCATCAGATAGTTGCAGACATGGCTAACATACCTCGTAAACAGGCTAAGACGATTAATCTAGGATTAAGTTATGGGATGGGTAAAGAAAAGTTGATTAAAGAACTAGGTATAGACGATACAGAAGCTGAGAAACTTTTTCGGCAGTATCACGCCAACGTTCCTTTTATTCGAGCTCTACAAGACCAATGTGCAAGGGTAGCTATGGAACGTGGCTATATCAAAACGTTCGCAGGTAGACACTGTCGTTTCGATTTGTGGGAAAGCAGATATGAACGCAATCTACCTTTACCTCTTGAAGAGGCAAAAGAAAAATATGGTGAAGACTTAAAAAGGTCATACACATACAAGGCTCTAAATCGTTTAATACAAGGCTCTGCTGCTGACATGACTAAGTTAGCAATGATAGGTTTATGGGAGGAAGGAATAGTTCCTCACCTACAAGTCCACGATGAAGTTGATATTTCAATAGAGAACACAGAACAAGCTAACACAGTAACAAGAATAATGGAGAACTGTGTCGAACTTGCTGTTCCCCTATTAGTGGATCAAGAACTAGGTACGTCATGGGGCGAAACAAAGGAAATAAAAACATGAAAGGTATCTCACAACAAAAAGCAAAAGAAAACTCCATTAGATACAGAAGTATGTATGACAAATGGAACAACTCAGAAACTACACTAGAACAACTAGGAAAAGAATACGACGTTACAAAACAACGTATGTGGCAAATAATTACACGTTGTAAGCTCGGTGACGGTGATTACTATTATGGTGTGCAAGTTGCACGTAATAAGTGGTCAGAATTTAAACAACTCTACTCGGACGTTGATCAAACACAAAGGGCATTTAATGAGTGGTTAAACGATCGTGAGATCAAATTGGCTTCAGATAATCAAAAAGTTGCTCCTCATACAGGATGGGATTGGTAGTTATAAATTTTTAGGCTTTTTCTAAAAATCGGCTTTACCAGATGCCACAGGCTAAACGATCTACTAGTAGGTAAGGAAGTAAGTTAAAAAGGATATAAAAGCCCCCAGAACGTCCCAGATTAGCTTATATGGGATGTAGGCTCTTTAACAGCTTCTATGGGGACTTTTTACTCTATTTAGTAGTTTACTTTGGCGTTTATCTCCTTTACCCTATTTATATGGGTAACTTTTTTGAAATAACAAACTCTGAATACGAAATTACGGAAAGGGGTTATTGTGTTGAATGTCAAAAAAACCTCCCTCCACGAAAAACAAAATACTGTAGTAAGGAATGCTGTGATACAGCAATTAAAAAATCACAAGATCATTATTTAAATGAACAAAAGACTTTTCGTTGTGTTCGATGTAGAAAAGAATTTAAATATGAAAAACATAAATCAGCAGTGTATTGCTCTACTGAATGTCAAAAACAAACACAGTATGATAATAATCGATCAGATTTTAGTAAAACCGATGTTACACAAGATTTACGCACTGATGGAAAATTAGGACGTGATTGGCTTCCTGCTTGTGCTCTACCTTTAAAAGTAATGAGGGTAGTAGAAGCAGAAGCCGATAATAATTTTGTTTGGGAAGATATGGCAGAAATAAATAAAATACTCGAAGAAGAACTTCCTGTAGCAAGATACGCCAACGGAAAAGTGTATCAGCCTGATGTGAGTCAAGCTGAACTAAGAAAACAAAAAGCTCACGAATGGGTTATGATCAACAGAGGGTTAAGTAGAAAGGAAATACACAAATATGGCAAAAGAAAAGAATTTATGGCTCTTGTTAAGAACAAATCTGACACAGATACATCTACAGAGGATTGAAACTGGGATGACAGGAGCAGGTGTTCCTGATGTTAATGGTTGTGGTAAAGGCAAAGAGTTCTGGATAGAACTAAAAGAAATACACTCGGGGAATCAACTCACTCTACGACCCATGCAAATTTCTTGGTTAGCTAAACGTGCCTCGCATGGTGGACAAGTCTTTGTTATGGCTAGAAAAAACAATGAGATCAAACTCTACCACATAGACAGTCTCACAGGAATAAAAGAACTAGTGAAGGGTGGCTACAAATCTGATGCTCTACTAACGCTCACAATACCGTACGACTGGGACGCTCTAACTACTGCTTTACTTTCGTAGCTTTGGTAGCTATAATGACCATAGTAGTAATTAAGCTACTGTCATAAACTTAGAAAGGAGAAATATATGGCACATCAAGTAGAAACAATGGCTTGGGCTAGTGAAAAACCTTGGCACGGATTGGGTGTTGAAGTTGACGCTAACCTTACACCATTGCAAATGCAGGAGGCTGCACAGCTAGACTGGACTGTTAGTAAACGTCCTAGTTACACGCTAGACGCCCCCGAATGGAGCGAAGATGTTGGTATTATCCAAGCGGAGAATACTTTTCACATCGTTCGTGATTCTGATAACCGAATACTATCACATTGCGGTAGAGACTACGTCCCTATTCAAAATGAAGACGTATTCAAATTCTTTAAACGCTTTACGGAAGCTGGTCATATGACCATGGAAACCGCAGGTAGTTTAAAAGATGGCGGAGAAATATGGGGTTTAGCTAAAATCTCAGAAGACTTCGAACTGGCGGGAGACGACCTTATAAAAGGTTATCTTCTTATTAATCAACCGCATATAGTTGGTAGATCGATGACCATAAAGCTAACGCCTATAAGAGTTGTGTGTAATAACACCCTCACGATGGCACTACAGCACAGTGGTACAGCATCTTTCCGTATGCCTCACGTTAAAGAGTTCGGTGACGACGTTATACAAGCCGCAGAAGAAGCATTAGGTCTATCTGCGACAGCTATGACTGAGTTTAGAAATAACTCTACTCTATTGTCGAAAGCGAAAGCTAAACACTCCGATGTCCTTGATTATGTTGGTGAAATATACCAACCGTTAATGATCGCTGAATATCGTAAGGAGCAACAGCTACGTGAAGAAGGCAAAGCTATAGGTATGCAAGAGCCTCTAAAAGAGAAACTGAATAAGTTTCCTTCATTAGTGGTCGATGCTCTAGATCAGAGTCCAGGTGCAAACCTGAAATCTGCTAAAGGCACGTGGTGGGGAGCATTGAATGCTGTTACCTACGTGGAAGACCATTTACGTGAGTCGCAAACCGAAGGCAATGCTCTACATAGTGCATGGTTTGGTGCCGCAGCCAATCGTAAAAGCAAGGCATTAGAACTTGCTCTACAGAGGGCTGCCTAGTGGACAATCCTAATTCATATAAAATAGACGCTGCTGTCTTAGGTATGGTTTGGGAGCAATTATTCGAGTCAGGGAACGATGAACTGGCTCGGGTAATTTCCGATACTATGATTGCACAAGGTTGTCAAGAACTGGTGGGGGTGGATGATCCCTCACTTATATTGATGTTTTGGAAAAATTACCTAGAAGAAAATGATCTGGTAAAGTTTTCGGATGATAAGCTACATTAGGTTTAAAAGAGAGAGGTGCCTCGAGGCATGCATAAGGGGGCTCAATGTTGGTGGTTGAAAATAGACAAAGATATGCCTACACCACTGGACCTCTCTCACCTTCTTTATACTGGTTTACTTTCGTGTTATTGAAAGGCATACTAGATACTGGCTCTACCGCAAGGTGGATAACATTAACAAGAAGAAAGGAGAAAGCAAATGCAAACATCTACTTCTACGCCCTCTAAAAAGAGAGCACCAATAGCAACTGCGAAAGTAGTTGCAAAGCCACTTAGCAAAGCTAAAGTGACAGCGATACCTAAACCTACGAAAGCAGGTAGAGGTTCCGCAAGAACTTTGTATACGTATAGTGGCAAAGCACCAGAAGGTAAGACACCGCAAATGAATGCGTTGATTACTACTGTTGTTGAAGCTAAGAAAACTGAGTTAGACTCAGCTAGTTTCACCGCACAGGATCTGGTAGCGTTGGCTGTGAAGAAAGGTACTTTGACTACGGGTCAAGATCCGCTCAGAATCTTTAGGTTCTATGCGAAAAGACTCGTTGAAGAAGGCTACTTCGCGAAAGCGTAAACTAATAGGTGCACAGGGAAACTTGTGCACCTTATTTTTAGGAGAAACTATGAAAATAGAAATACAGAAAAAAGACGGCACGACTTTTACAACTAACGTGACCACCCTAGCAAAAGCGATATACCCGCATGTGACAGAGGATTCATCGTATCATTATTCATTAGAAACAGACTTTATAAACGGCGTTATCGACGCTGTTGAACAGCTTATGGACGGGGATGATGAACGATAAAGACAAAACAATATTAGTTTTTGCATGGTTTCTGTTAGCGGTTTACTTTGCGGTTTTTCGTATGTAAACTATATATATAACTAATTAAGAAAGGAGAAAGTTATGAAAACTAGAACGTTGCCGAAGGGCTTACAAATACTTGATAAAGAACCAGTAGAAGTGGCAAACCCATACACTGGTGAGAAGGTCACACTACAACCTGATGCCGTAGCAGTCTACGACATGATCAAAGGTAGTGAAGCAATGAGACTATACGATGATGTCCGCACAGGACTTGATTGGTTTAGACAACACGAACCTGAAGCCTATATGGTTTTACTGGACTAATCATGAAAAAGTGTAAAGAATGCAACGGAAAAGGAATGGTGGGTGTTGAGAGCGGACTTAAACGTCCAGCACCTGAATTTATAATAGGGTGGAAATGTGACACTTGTTACGGATCAGGGGAGGATGATAATGCCAAATCATTGTTATAATAGAATAGAGATTTACGGAAAAGAGGCGAGTAAAATCGCCTCTGAGATTAAATCAGAAGAAACAGATTTTGACTTTACAAAAATATTTCCTGAACCCGATTACGATAAAGTTGAAGTAAAGCCAACGTTCCCAAAAGAGAAAGGAGACGATTTTCGTATGCCTTCGTGGTGGGATTGGCGAGTTCAGAATTGGGGCACTAAATGGAACAGTTACGACTGTGAAGTTATGGAGATGGACGATGAGCAAATTGAATATACTTTCAGCACTGCTTGGAGTCCGCCCGAAGGTGTTATCGAAAAACTTAGAGAGAAATACCCAGAGGTGAGTATTACAGCTTTCTATGATGAACCAGGAATGGAAATAGCGGGGTATTATTAATGTCGATTAAAGAACTAATGGCGGAAACTGCGAAAAAGGTAGACTTTTTCAATACTTTAACAGATGTTGATATTGAGATGATCGAGTTTATCGATAAAGCCATAGATGAAAATAAACGACCTAATCTAGTATTGTTTGAACAAGAGTTTTCACACGATACTAGACCTCGTAATGAACTATTATCCGATATATCTAGAAAGTATTTAGATTATTGGCATAAATACAAACCAGGAACTGGAGGCATGATTAAACCGACTCTATCATGGTTCGATCCAGACTTTAGTCCTGATGCAGATTATGAGATTACTTCAGATAAGGAGCTACACTAATGAAAAAATGCGAGCATAAGGATATAAGCCATAGTTATAAGATAACGACAAGCGGAAGACTACAGGATGTTTTAATCTGTGATGATTGTGGTGAACAAGATATTGAGCCCCCTGTAAGTAAAAAAGATGTGGGGGCATCATAGTGCTGGTTTATTATCGTACGCTGCACTATATAATATAGGTATGTTGGGGATAAATTATATGAAAAATAAACAAGGAGAACAACCGACATTTTCTCAAGTCCTGATGACAGTTTTTTATAGTTATCTGTCATTAGGCATCAAGTCAGCCATCGGGTGCGAGAAGGTTATCCCGAGAAGTGACTCTAAACTACTAGACCTTCACGTGTGGTTAGGTGTTGAAACTCTTATAAAATCCTTGAGGTTGGTAACTCTCCTGAAGGTCAGAGATGAATTAGGGATAAGACTGAGTAATCCATACCCGAACTAGCCACACACCTATTTCATAACTAAGAAAGGAGAAATATATGAAAGACTTAGAAAAAGCATTAGTATCAATAGTTGAGTCTATCGATACTATAGTCACTACACAGCGTAGTGTTCAGGAGTTTATGCAAGGACAGTTAGAAGCTAACGAGTTCCTAGCTAAACGCATAAAAGAACTAGAAACTAAAATCATGATGGCAGAGCATACAAATCGCGTCATAGATACTATTTCTGGAATTATACCCACTACCGAGATACACGATGTTAAGCCTACGCGAGATTAAAAAGCAAACATTACCGCATATTGTCGAGTTATCTAGGTGGCTTAATCTTACGGATGAGCAGATCCTGGATGCGTATAAATGGGTGTATGAAGTTATATATGACTATCACCGAGTTTACGAGCCATATCAATCGATCAAGCGTGGCGATGTTCAATACTTTTTCGATTTGTGGTGTGACCAGTATTTCGTTGACCCTGCACCTGCAGAGCCTCACGATGCGTGGGGTGCACCTATACAGGAGGCAAACTAATGGCAAAACTAGATTATGGATATGGATATAACGAAACCAATTCTATAGCGATTATTTGGTGTATTGATGACGTTAAAGAGCAACGACCTGATCTTAGTGACGATGAATGTATGGAGGTTTTGGAGTATCAAGAGAGAAAGCACGATGCCTCTATGGGAGTGTCGTGGGACACATTGGAATGGTGTGCGGAGCACTTGTTCCCCATTGACAAGGAGAACGACGATGAATAATGAAGCTTTTGACAACTTTTGTGATCATATGTATAACGAGTATCGTCACGAAAAATCTGCTTATCAAGAAACGGATATAAAATCTAAAGAAGACTATATCAAAGACAACAAATCGTTTTTACGAGAAAAATTCAAAAAGGAGAAAAGATAATGTCATACGTACTAGAAGGAATGTTAATAGCTAGAGTAGAAGACTGGGGTAAGGAAAAAGGCTTAATCGGAGATAAAGCAAACCCAGATAGACAAATGCTCAAACTAATAGAAGAAGTCGGTGAAACGGCTAGAGCACTCGCCTACGGAAATAGAGAAGAGCTCCGTGACGGCATAGGTGATTGTGTGGTGGTGTTGATTATACTAGCAGCACAGAATAATATGACTCTATTAGAGTGTATGGACGCCGCATGGGATGAAATAAAAGACCGCACTGGTAAACTGGAAGATGGCTTGTTCAAAAAGGATGGCGACTCGTAGGCTAGGTTACATTGGCGTTGCTCTTTTATATAATATAAGGGTATATTAAACAAACTATTAGAAAGGAGAAATATATGAGTAAACCTAAAAAGAAAGAACCTTTAGTGATTGTAGAAAACAATTTCTTTGCTACTTTCGATTCAACCGAAGAAATTATGGACTACATGACTGGATTCGCAGGTAAAGAAAACGCTTGGTTTTGTGCAATGACGATGGC
>Ga0080013_1000890_pt1 | contig 40958 bp, 66 predicted proteins | sample ETNvirenome_6_85_FD_69236 | JGI IMG/M metagenome (GOLD analysis project Ga0080013, IMG submission 69236) | Marine viral communities from the Pacific Ocean - ETNP_6_85 (SPADES assembly) (version 2) | ecosystem: Environmental > Aquatic > Marine > Oceanic | place: Pacific Ocean | collected 2013-06-19 | reverse complement strand
ATAATCACCACTCCAATAATAATATTTATGTGTTACTGTTGTATTCTTTGTAGCATATGGTACTACAATTTTATATCTAATCATAAATATCTCCTTTTATAATTCTTCACCGTAGAGTGAATACTTCTTTACTGGTTGTGGTTTCTCTACACCATCTTCTATATAGACTTCACCTTTAACTGCATCTACAAAAAACTGTGTAGCTTCGTGTACTTTAAATACTTGATTTAAACATTCAGTAAGACTACCAAATACTATATCACTATCATCTTCGAGTAACGCCCACCTGTCTCCTGGTGGAACTCTGTTAGCTACTAATTCTTTCATTTTACTTTCTCCCATATATTCATTTGATACCTCTCTGACCATCTACTTTGACCAACACAATCTCTACATTTAAATTGTTCTATCCACCACTCTATATCACTCGTATTAAAAAACAATCCAGTAGACCATACTTGTGGACGAGTACGTCTTACCTCATTATCACTTTGATGTTCTGATATCTCGTTATATAAATATTCTGCTAATTCTTTATTATCAATCATCAACCTAAACCTTTAATAATACGTTTTAGATTTTCACTTACATTCTCATTCATATGATGTGTTATATATAAAGCTTCTGCAATGTGAGTCATAAACCAAACAAATGAAAGTATCGGAATATATATTCTAAAATCAAGTTCTAATACTGATACTCCCATATAAGTCATAAATAACATAAAGACAGTTTTAGTTAGAAACCCTAACATATTCCATCCTAATGTAGTAATGTTACCTTTAGTGTAAATTAAATATACACCTATTATTGTATGTATCAATGCAAACATTATCGGTATTATAACACCTAATAAAATAAGTTCAATATACATACTTTCTCCACAACCTATTATATTGTTTCATCTGTTTATTTGACGGACGCCATTGTCTATCATTAACCGTAAGTCCAATATGGTCATCTACCATTTCCCAATCAGTATACATATAAACATAATCACCAGTAAGCTCATCTTTCACTTCTTTTTGTAAACCTACCTTCTCATACCCATTTCTATCACACCACTTCTCAATTCGTTTTATAAGTTTATTTAGTTTGTTGTGAATGTTAAGTCTTATTTGATACTTGTCTATAGTAAATTTAAAATGTTTTAAAGTATAGTTTCTACTCTGATGATACATATCGTAATAGTTTTTTAATGTTTTAATAGCACTAATCTTTGAAGAGTTATTTAAGTAACTGTCTATCTCACTTCTCAATTCTGGATATGAAAATATCACATCTAACATATCATTTAGAATTCTTATATCTTTATCAGACCTATCAGGAGCCGTACTTTGTGATGGTCTAACATAAGTAACACTTTTCCAAGACTTATCCATATACATTAACGTAGTCCTTTTTCTAATATTGATATCAGGTCTAACAGTACGTTATTATATTCAGGATACTTCCGCATAGTTTCTAATAGACTAATAGAATACTCTGTAGGAATAGTCTCAAGATTGTGTTCTTCCATAATATTAAATTGTTCAATAAATGTATTAATAGCATTCTGTAAGTCTTCAGGTAAAAACTCAGATGCTCTTTTATCATAACTCATATCAATATAATCTCACAATACTTATCATCGGTCATACGATACCAATGAGGTTTACTACTAACACGTTCACGTATACGAACGCGAATCAATTCTTGCTCTTCAGGTGTAGGTGTCCAGTCGTTATATAATCCGTTGTCTATAAAAATTTGTTTAGGGAATACTCTATTACTATCAGGATTAAACCCACGCGACTTCATTACAGCAATCAGTTCGTTATATCGTTTATCTAAATATAATCCCTTGTCATAGAAGAAGTAAACATGCCCGCGGTTAAGAGTGAAAGTTTTCGAAATTTTTTCTTTACGCAGTCCGTGTAAGCTGTTTAGTGTTCTACTCAAAGCTGCAGGTATCATAGTAATCTCTCTATACTCAGCAATTAAATGTTGGTCGTATAACTCATTAGGTGGTATAATATTAATACGCGTCATAACTTATTCTATAATAATAACTATATACTAATCAACCGTAATACAAATATATTTTTACGATATATTAAACAGGCTACAAATCATAGCCATGCTTCTCTAACCAGAACTCTTCTGAATCAATGAATTCATTGTGTATATAACTTACAATGTCTTCTGTTAATTCATAATGATTATCCCACATATCATCTCCGTCTACTGGTTGATTAACAAGAACATCATCTAAAAACTCTACTGTAGTAATTTCTACTTCATCGTTATCGAGATTCCAAGAGACAGTTAAAACATTATTATCAGTATCTATATAATCAAACACTACATCATTATCAAATAACATATTTTTAACACCCATTTATTTGTACATTGTTAGAGGAAATTTCAACTCCAATAGAATCATCTTCGAACTTATGTACTAATCGTTCACTAAATTCATCTGAAGTTAAATCATTAAGTAACAAAGCTACGTCTATACGAATATCAGATATATTAGGATTATCTTCATTCAGCATAGATTCTATAGCTTCTAATCTTTCTACTAATTCATTCATTATTTATCCTTTCTTTCTTATTAAGTGAATATACAAACAAAAGGCAATACAAGTCAAGCACTTTCAGCAATTAAATTATATTTGCCTCCAAATGGTATTAATACTACTCAAGTGAGTAATATACTACTCAAGGGAGTAATATGCTACTCAGATTGGTGAAATGCAATACAAGTCAAGTACTTTTGGCAATTAAATTATATTCGCCTCCAAACGATATTAAACAGTATTATTGGTGAAATGCCTATCACTTGTGATACTAATGTATATTAACTCTATATACTAAAAATTTGACCCCGATATATAAATCAGTCTGACGCGGCATGTCAAGATGTCACGCGTTTGGATTCACGACTAAATGCCCGCGGTACTTTGTCATTGTGTCCCGCGTGTTACATTGAGAACATTATAACTAACCACACATAACTCATCAACGCGAGGATGACACTACCGAGTACATCTTTTAGTTTCATACTACTATAGTCCTTTATTGTTTACTTACCGAAAAGTGGTAAGTTGTTTATATATCTATGTTTACTATTAGTACTAATAGCGCGTTTAACTAGTACTACGTGTACCGGTCGTAAGTCTTTATATCCCGCAGAAGAAAACTTTTTATCTACTTCTTTATATGTAGTATTATTACTATTAACTACTATATTATAAAGAACACGGCGTTCCTTCTTAGTCCAGACTTTCCGAGTATCCGGTTTCACAAAAACTTTTTCATCAGAAGTATACTTACCATCACGGTCAAGTACTATCTCACCATTAACCCGTTTAAACATTGTATAGTCTAAAACATTACTCATATCAAACCCTTTATTTTAACATCATTATTCATACTTGAATATAACACATAAAGCGTATTACTGCCAAGCGTTTTCTGCAATTATTTTATATCAAACGAGACTACTACTGACGCTCTGTTTCAGTCTTAATGACTCTCGATACAATATGTCCCGATAGACGCCGCCTTCATCTCGTCATCAATTCTTTGAGTAGTGGGGAAGTTCTGACGCCCCCTCTGTTTGAGATTATCGCCCGCAGGTTTGTGGTGTTTATCCACTACTCATTTTGAACCTCACTTGGGATTCGAACCCAACTATCTGTCGTAGTAACGTTATTACGATACGTTCCTCTTATGAGGTCTGTACAATCTTTTTCGGTTCCAAATAAGTAGTCACCGAAAACCCACTATATCGATTCCAAATATGTAGTCATCGAGAACCCACAAGTCTTATCTCTCGTGTGTCTTAACGCCCTTAGACACTTTTCAATCTTATCTCACGGAGTGAGTCGGGCTTATAACAGTATTTTTAACATTTATCACTCATTATCTATACTAGAATATAAGACAATTACACCAATAAACCAAGCGTTTTCTGCAATTATCTGCAAATATATGCGTGGAAATTAAAGCTTGGATACAGTCCGTTTGTGTCGTATATTAGAAGTACAACCATTTTGCATAACCGGTCTTATGCGTTTCATAACAAGATACTAATATAATACATAATATCCAATAATCCAAGCACTTTTTGCGGCATTATTCCAATGCTCATTGCGTGTCTATATGACGTGCTAAGCGTGTCGGATTTACGCCAATAGTATGACAAAACGCCTATATAAAAAAAAATAATGCTGCGACGCACTCCGGTATTAGTTGGCGTATCACTAAAACACATAAATTTCGAGGCATTCTTATACGAATGTATATCATACTAATTAAATTTACTATCTTATTTTGATTCATTCAGATATTGTGTTAGGGGGTGTCTGTTATTAAAGAGCACAAAAAAAACCTACATAAGTAGGCTTCTATGGCTCGTGTGTGTCAAAGTGTCATGCTTCCAGGAAGCAATGATATATATATGTTATGCTTCCAGGTAGCAATTATATTACATAGTGATATGCCTTTCTAATGCTCTACTCCATAGTGATAGAAACAGTGCAACAAGTACATCATTTTGAGGGCTTGCATTCGGATATTTATAGTTCCACACTACTATTAGTACTAACCAAAGTACCCATATTATTGACTTACTCCACTTGATTGTATGAATTGTATTTTTCATTTGATGACTATGGTGTCTCACAATATGGTGCACTTTCTCTATCCCATATTTTCTCTTCATCCTCACCCTCTTGTATTATCCAACTTCCATCACTATTCATATGACCTAAGGCCTTTGCTATTTCATCACCATCACGGATTGAGTAGTCATCATTGTATGTGGGCTCGTCATAACTTTTTGAACGATATCGTGGTGTATCAATATATCTCAATGTCTCTTCAATAGAGTCTTTCATTGGAAGCCATGCTCTCTTCAAGGCATAATAGCCATAGAGTATAAAAGAAGAGAGTGATTTGATTATATTCACTATTACATTCATTGAACGACTTTGAATGAATTTGGGCCTATTTGTACTAATAGATACTCACGTGTACTTTCTTCTAATAACACTATATACGCCTCTCTACTATATCTATATTGCTCTCTACTATATTGCTCTCTACTATATCTATATTGCAATGCTTTATCACTATTGTTGAGTTGATTGAACTGACTACGTGTTTCACCTTGAAAATCCGTTAGGATTTTTGAGGCCTTGAATTCCAATATATTCAATGTAGTTTTTGAGTTTATTTCATAACTTGATAGTTGTGTAACTAATAATAACAATATAAAAATTTTCTTCATCTCTTTCTCTTATCTAACGGGTTTTGAAGTACTCTGTTCCGGGTTGAGTCTTCAATAATATATAGTAACAACTTTAATAAAACTGTAAAATTTTTTAACTTACTCTGAATATCACGTTTTTAACATATCCCATACGTGTTTGATGAATAACCCTACAAAACCTGTTCCGACTACTCCACGCCATTTAGACGTTGATTGTCTGAATTGTGTATTGAGTTTAGTCTCTGCCCATAAACCTTCGTGTGGATTAAATAAGTTCTCTTTCACGAACTTAATATCTTGTCGTAACATCTCGTGTTGAGCTTCAGCTTCCACTTGCATGGCATTGATGTTGTTATGTATGGTATCTACTTTTTGATGTATGATGTCAAATTCTTTTTTGTCAGCTTGATTCATCTAGTGTTTCCTTATGTATCTTAGTAACCATATCCAATATAGTATTGCGAGTACTGTTATTACTGTTTTCATATGATTCACAAACCATGAAGTGAAGTCTATAATAAATATTACTCATCATTACTTTCATCCCATACTTCTTCTAATTTCTTGCGTAAATTAGTAACATTTTTTGGTGTCGTTAACATACGACCAGTTGGTTTAACTATAAAGAAACAATTATAACATAATAGATGTAAATTGTCTAATGTATGATTTTTATGATTGCCGTCTAAGAAACATATCATATACGGGCCTCTCATATCTTTCTCTCTGTAATCATCATATCCACAGTTACTACATTCTTGTTTTAAGTAGCCATCTCTTACTACTCTTTCTTGTAACTTCCAATGTGGATAATTTGGGTGTTTTCCGTCAAATAAATCCTGTATCTTAACGCCCCAACCTGTATTGCCTTTGTTCGTAACGCCAACACCCGCTTGATTCTTATTCTGTTCAAATAAGTCATACATCTTAGCGTACTTCTTAAAAGTATTATAACTAACACCAAGATACTGTGCTGCAGCTCTGATAGATAGTGTACTTCTAATCGCCCACTCTATTCTACTCTTTGGTATTGGTCTACTACGAAAAGGATTCTTTTTAGACTTACTCTCGTAGTCGTGTAAATCTCCTAAATCAGACATTAAGCACTTCCTGCTTGTTTAACATTTTTCCTATATCTACGTGGTTTTGGTTTACTTGGTAATTTCCTTATTAGTTCATCTTTTAACAATTTTCTCTGATGTCTTAAATCGTGTATCTCACTATTCATATTAGCATATCTGTTAGCAGATATTAATGCCATTGACATAATACCTAACATACCACCGAGTATAAATATTATTACATATAAAACTATTTCATTCATTTTATTTCTCCTACTACTTTACTTCCTGATTTTACTATGTTTTCAAGAGCGTTTTCATTTAAATTCATTGACTTATACGTACCATCTACCTTTTCGTGTGATAAAGTATATTGCCATTCTCTACCATACTTGAATGTTTTTTGAGCAACTCTCCACTCTTCATTGTTTATATTTACAGTAGAACCTATATATTCACTCATTCTTTTTCTTCTGTAGGTACCACCCACTCATCATCACCATATTCATTGATTACTTTGGGTTTTATGTCATACGCTGTATCTGATAACTTTTCTTTTTCATCTTGTAATAACGAACTGTTCTCGTGTACTACAACTATACTACCACTTTCCATATTAGATGGATTATCTTCGTAGTCTTGTTTAACGATATCAGCTTCTGTCTGTATGACTTCAATTATTTCAGTTAATTCTTTTCTCTGTCTTGATGTTAATATATCAACTATTTCGTTAGTTTTTTCCATTCTTTATCCGATACTAATGTTCTTTTTGACTCGTTAAATTTTCTTTTATAAATTGTTTTGCCTCTATCCGGTGATTCGTAAATATACTTTTCTTCTTTATTATCTACTAACTCTTCTGATAACTGGTCTTTATAATATTTTCTTGTCCACCCATCATTGTATGGACTTTCAGATTGTATTTTCGTCATAGTTAAATCTTTACTATCTCCAAAAACAGCATTATTAAAATTCTTATCTTTTAATACAATCTCTATTTCTTCTGCTAATTCAGTTCTTACTTTCTCTGATGTGAAATCTACATTACGTTGTTTCCATCTATTCAAAACTGTCATAATAACTTCTTTCATATTAACTCCTTAAAAGTCATCTAATTTAGTAGTTTCATCTCTCCACCATTTCACATTACCAACGTGTTTTCTAGGTCTTATATATTCTTTTACAATAAATAAATCATTAAAGGATTTATTATTCAAATTTTTTCTTAGTCTATAATACGTGTGTGCCTCTTCGTACACATCTGTTTTCAAATTTACCGTATCCACTACTTCGTTATTACACAATAATTGCCACATGCTCATATTATTCTCCTTTAATTTAATTAATCTAACACAATACTAAAATCTTTACTACCATCATACCAATAAGCTGTTAATTTCATAGTATCACCAATCATACTTTGTACTGGTGCTATCATATTATGAAATAAACCTTCACTATTACTGTAACTTATTTGATTTGATGTTGGGACTTCAAACCCATTAAACCACGTTACATAAGTGGTATCATAATTTACATATACTAAATCATCTGTTAATCCTCGTTTTACTACATATCCTAATGTATCACCAATATACCAATACAGATTTGATTCCCATTCTACCCAAAAATTCTCCATACGATATTGTGTATTTGCAACTGAACCTGTAACTCTATGTAATGTCTGCCATTTATTCCTATCTAACACTAAGTGGTAATAACCATTATCGTCTTCGTTTAATCTCATATCAAAAGATATTTCATATGTTAGCTCTGGATTATCTTCACACGATATAAATAAAAAACTAACTATGATGGTGATTATTCTTTTTATGAGCCTTTCTACGTTTGTTTTTAACAAATTTAACATTATTATTCTTTTTTAACCTTTCATCTATCTTTACCCACTCTTTTTTAGTGTGGGTTTTTGTTTTATGATTTATTTTATCACGGACTTGTTCGTCCTGATTTTTATCCTCTATTTCATCCCAATCTTCCCAATTATGAACTTTAGGCATTGTCTTTTCTCCTTACTGTAATATACGAATAAATACTAATACAAGTCAAGCAGTTTTTATCCTCCACTGCTCTAATTTATCTAAAAATTCTGTTATAGTATATGGTTTTTTATGGTCATCAAGAATCTGTAGTGATTCGAGTAGTTCTGGTTGTTGATTAATTATTCTATTTAATATCATAAATCCAACTGATGGATAAAACGTTTCAAAACTCTCTTCTCCTAAAACATTTGTTTCATATATGGAATCCTTCTCAGAATCACCACTCAATAATAAATAGTACGTCATTTTACCAAAATAAGCTCTTTCTGATAAGTTTTTAATGATTTAATACGAAGTTTGAATATTTCTAATTCCATCTCACCCACGTCACCACTTTCATCAAGTATTGCCGATAACTCTACTATTATCTGAAAGTTTTTATCATTTAACTTATTACAATCAAATTCTACAATCACATTATTTTTAGGTTCTGTATGTTGTGAATGTATTTTTTTACTTAAATCAAATGCGGTATTTGGTTGTTCATCTTTTATATAATTGTTTACACCATATCCTTTATGACCAATAAAATCACCGTAAATATCACTGCACCACGGTTCTATTTCTTTTAACATATGAGTAGTACAATTTTCTACTACAAATCCAACATCATATTTGGGTGGTACAATAGGATACATCATATCATCGTGTTTCACCATATGCCCCCATTTACGAATGAAGTTTCTTGTACTTTTCATATTTTGAGTTAACCACTCTGAAGACTCTCTTCCTTTCATAAACACTTGTCCTGCAGGATTTCTCATTGCTCCATCTTTGAATCTTGAACCACGACTTGTCATATGATATACAAAACCTCTCCAAGTCTGAACTAAGTCATAACCATTCAATACAAATCTATTGAATATATCTGAATCCTCTTTTGATTGTGGAGCGTATAATGGGTCGTGACCACCTATTGATTGAAAATCTTCTTTGTAAATAGCCCAGGGAGCAAATATACCTTTTGTTGGTCTATCGTGATTTTTTGAATTATAATCCTTCACAAATTCTATTAGTCCTCGTTCATCAAACTCTTCTGGTTCAATACCGAAATCTTTTAGTATCTTTTCTGGACCATCAGGATGTAATGGTGGTTCTATTCTTGTTGCACTTACTACTGTACCTGGACACCCTTGTAAATGATTCAATACATAGTCATCCATACCAGGACAAGCATACATATCAGCGTGATATATCATCACAATATCATTTGTAGCCATATCTACTAACGTATCATATAAAATAGTATGTCCTAATCTATTTGGACCTTCGTTTCTTGTTATCTTGATATTACCGTCTTTCTTGGCTGTCTCTTGCATCCATTCCCAAGTACCATCATCAGAAAAATCATCAGCCCAGCATATCTCGTGTATTGGGTCAAGATTTTTTCTAATACTTTCATATGACCACTTTAAGTAGCGAAGATTATTTCTACTTGGTTGTATAAAACTAATCGGTTTCATCTACTACTGCTCTTCCTTTTAAGTTTTCCCAATCTCTTTCAGGTCTTACTTCTAAATTTGTTTCCCATACACCTTTTACAGTACTCATATTTATACCTAATGTCTCACCAAAATTTATTATAGCTTGAACATCTTTTGGAAAACAACTACCACCAAACCCTAACTTACCATCTGGACCTGGTATATTCATATGTGAATGACCAACTCTACCGTCTCTAACAAAACCATCTAACGCTGTCTCCCAATCAACTTCACATTTCTCTGCTATTTGATACATTTCATTCATAAATGATACTTTTGTTGCAAAGAAACAATTACACATATATTTAATTAACTCTGCTGTTTCCCACGTTGTTTCAATGATAGGCATTGATTCACCGAATCTCCATCTAAATAACTCAGCTGTCTCGTGTACTCCATCAAACTCGTGTCCTTCACCACCAAGTATAACTCTTGCTTGATTTATGAAATCATACTTAGCACTTCGTTCTGTTAAAAACTCTGGATTAAATACTATTTTTATATTATCAAATTGTTCTTGTAACATGCATGTTGTACCAGGTGTTACCGTTGACCTTAACAATACTACATTGTCATCACGTTCATTAACATCTGAAATATCTTGTAATGCTTGTTTTACAATATCCAAGTTCATTGAACCATCTTTATTAGATGGTGTTGGTACTGATAGGAAAATAAAGTCTGACTTATTTACAGTATCGTAAATATTATCTACTGATTTTGATGGGTCTTTGTCGTAAACTCTAACTTTAGCATCACAACCTGTACCAGGTGAAAAACCAAATCGTACTGCAGAACCTACGAATCCATTACCAATTATTCCTATTGAGGTCCGATATTTATCACGGGTCAAAACGTTTTTCTCTGATATTTTATCCATTCTTCGATATACTCCTTTACGTTTTTTGTTGGGTTCCAATCTAATAATTCTTTTGCCTTTGATGAATCAGCTAATGTCATATCATATTCACCTGGTCTCTCAGGTAAATATTCTTTTGGGTAGTCTTTGCCAAAACAGTCAGCTATTTCATTTATTGAAAAATTCTCACCACGACCTAACTCAAAATCTTCAGCTCTGAAATCTTTACCTACAATACTAACTAATGCCTCAACAATATCATCTATATGAGTAAAATCTCTTCTTTGTTCACCGTCATTTGTAACTGTTATTGATTCACCGTTCAACCATTGTCTCTCAAATATTGCTAATACTGTTGCATAATCACCTGAGTCAATGTGATACTTTCCGTAAACATTGTAAAATCTACATATAGAAGTATTTAAGTCATACACTTTACTATATAATTCACACAAATGTTCACCTGATAATTTAGACCATGCATATGGACTTTTGAAAATACCGTGATGTCTTGTACTCGAACCAGCATAAATAACTTGAGTATTATTTTTTCTAGCCGCCTCTAATACATTTAATGAGCTAACAAAATTATTAAGTATTGTTTTATGTGGATATTTAATTGACGGTTGTATTCTCGCCAAAGCTGCCATATGAAATATAACATCATACTCATTCATTTCTAAAACCGGATTCATTTCTGATGATAAATCATAATCCCAATACCTACAACCTTCTTGTTCATTTTTTTTAAATCCAGTAGAATAGTTGTCTATCGAAACAACATCGTGTCCGTCTTCTAATAATCTAAGTATTAAATTCGTACCTACAAATCCTGCTCCACCTGTTACTAATGCTCTCATTAAATATCCTCCAAAAATCTTCTTGCTAATTTATTAAATGGTGTGTCTATATTTCTAATATTTTCAACTGTCATCCAATCTTCCATTGGATTATCAGGAAAATCTTTTACAAATTCATTTGTAACACTTTTACCTGTCCATAGATGTAATGCATATGATTCATCAAACGTTTCATCAGTAGTTAATGTACCACCTAATTTACTAACTATACCATCTGAATAATCACATAATGCATAATCTACACCGTTTCTAAAAAACCATCGTAAATGTTCACTATGATATAAAGGCCAAGCGAATGTTTTATGCCCTAAAACTGTTACTTTATCTGGAAATTCTTCTGATAAGATATAAGGTAGTTCTATAGAATGTTCAACCCATACATCATCATTAAAGTTTGTATATCTTCCTAACCAAGTTTCTGGAAACTCCGCTCCTTTTTTAGATAACATAACTGCATTTGATAACTTATGCAAACCATCACCTTCTTTTGACATAATAAAATCACCTTGGTCACCCTCAATGTTTAATAAGGGTTCAAATGATTTATTACATAATACATCTGAATCTAAATAAATACCACCATCTTCAATTAAAAGTTGTAACCTAATAACATCAGCTTGATGTGCAAAGTGATTAACTGGATTACCAAATATTTCTGTTGGTGGTTCAATCTCAACCGGTGTTATATAATCTAATGCTCTATCCCACCACTCACCATATGGTTTATGTTTGTAATAAAAAAATATATTATCCGGTTTGTTTAAATCGTAAGCTGATTTAATTGTTAGGTATCTTATAATATTGAACGGGTCTGCTTTAGGTCTTGTCATAGTTTTACCTACTTCAGATACGAAATGTTCGTATTCATCCCACCCAAAAGTAGGTGATAGACCATAAATTATATGAATGTTATTTGGTATTTTTGACATAACTTATCTATTATAATTATTTGACTTGAACTGATTATTCCAGTTTTCTTTCCAGGCTTTTTCTGTATAAAAGCTTTTAAAGTATTTTATTGAAGTCTTACTACATTTATCATAAAAATCAATATCATCTCTTAGTCTAACTGCAATCTCTTTTGCTTTCTCTAAATCACCTATATTAACTGAAGTTAGTGGATGTATAAACTCTTGAGTATCTAATCCATAATAACCAATACAAGGTATTCCGTGAAATCCACAGTTCATAGCAAATGTTCCAGCCGCGTGTGTTCTCATTAGATGTACACCAATATTATATTGTGATAATTGATTTATCCAATCTCTCCAACTCAAATAAGGTAAATAATTTATATCTTCTATTGAATCTTCTTGTGGTTGTTTTCTACCCATAGATGGTGATGATATTGGATTGCCTATCTCTCTCGCTACAATATAAGAATCAAATCCACCATACCAACTGACAAAATTACCACCAATTATAGTTCCGTCACCCCACTCACTTCTTGGTAATATATCATCTGGTAACATTAAACTTCTCATCACTCTTACATCTTTACAACCCAAACCTTTATAATATTGTATATCTGATATATTATGACAGTATACCCAATCTACATCCATCAACGTATTGAAATAATGAAACTGTTGTTCAACTGCATAGTCTTGAAAATACCAATGAGGACCTTCTTGCATTACTGCAACTTTATCACAACACTTTCTTATAAAATCTAAATTAACATTTGGATTATTCTTCGGTATAATAACAATACCCAAATCAAAATGTTCTTTTGGTAAAACATCAAGTGCACACATTGGAGCATCTAATGCTATTGCCCATGCACACTCCGTACGCGCATTTGGAAAATCTCTTGGATATCGTTGGTTATTACCTGTTTCCGAAAAGAATGCTACTTTCATTTTAATACCCATTGAGCTATTATTTCTGCTAACACTTCCACTAATAATATAGCCACTAGTGGTATCAAATACTCCCACCAATTAACATTACCTGATTGGTTGAAATCAAAATATCTTAAAAATAGTTTATTCCATCTTTTTTGACTTTCACTTTCACTTTTAATGTACCTCATATACATCCTCCCAAGTGTACATTTTGTATTGTTTAAAGAAGTTGTGTGCATTAAACTCTGATAATTTATTAGCTTTATCATACCAATTATGAGCTAATCTTGCACCACCAATATCACCGGGTGTAACTTCATCTTCACCTTTTACATATCTTCTTTTCTTTACGTGTTTTCGATTATGAACTAACAGTACATTCTTGATAATATATTGTGGTAATTGACCTTGAAACATAACTAATAAATTATTCATAAACGCTGTGTCTTCGTGTACAAAAAATACACTCTTTGGTATATTAATACCTGCTCTTATTACTTCTGAAGATATCACTAACCCACAACCATTAAACTTTAATTGAGTTGTATTTTGTATATCTAACTCTTCAACTTTATCATTAAATGAATTCATTTCATCAATAGTCATATTGTATCTGAGACTCCACCAATTCTCTGTATCTACTCTATCCATATCGATAAATGGTTTATCAGTAAATTCGGGGTGTTCTAATATTTTCCAAGAATCATCCCACATTTTACAAGTGGCGAAGAATCCAACATATTTTGGTGTTTTATCTTTTACACCTGTATGCAGTCTATCTAATATCTGAAATGTCTGTCGAGGTATAAGTGAATCTGTTTCACCCCACATTAACACTTCAGCTTCATCACAAAAGTTATTATTAAAATCTCTTCTATAATCAGCTATAGTATATAATTTATTACTTGGACCTCTGTTTGATAATCTTAGGTCATAATTACAACCAAGTATACCTACTTCATCATTATCTTCATAACCAAAAATATCAAACAATATTTTATCAAACTTATCACAAATAGAACTCATAGAGATTTTATCTTCATCTAATTTCTCAAGTGTTTCATTAGTATTGAAATATAAATCTATGATTACATCTTTCTTATTATCAATCATATCAACTGCGTTCTTAACACTTTGTAGATATTCTTCTACTAATTCTATTTCATACCATTGTACTAAACAACCTATTGCTATTTTATTATTCATTTAACTCTCCATAGAAATGTTCATATGTCTTTTTCATAAAATGATTTGTTAACTGATTGTCTTTATTATTTGGTATTGCATTATACTGATAAATCCAACCAACTTTTGTAAATAACAAATCATCACCTAATATTTCTTTTCTAGCCATATCACTCATATTAAATTCATACGGTAATAATTTTAAATTTATTTCTCTTTGATGAACTAACATATTAACTGGTGTCTGGTCTGTACCAACGTGGAATGTATCTTGTAACTGAATTAAAGTATTTTGATTAGTAAAGTAATAGTTTATAATATCATTGTAAAACTGTTTATGATTCTTATTTACAAGAACGAAACCACAATCAAAATATTTCCACCAAGGCATCATATAATTATCGAAAGCATATTTTGAATAGTTTTCTATACTACGTAAAACCCAATCCCAACTACCATCAAATTGTGCCCCACATAATTTACCTTCACTCATATCAAAAAAGTTAGGACAATCGGGATGTACTATTGTATCTGCATCAATCATTAGAACTTGGTCATACTCAATTTCATTTGCATCTAAAATATCAAATAAATAATAACGTTGCCAACAAATAGCCATTTTTTCTTTCTCTAAAACTAAATCATTAAGAACAAATAATCGACAATCATTTTTATCACACCATTTCTTCCAACTATCTATTGAATATTTATACGCAGCTCTTCTACTACTTGAGTATCTACCGTCACCACCTAAATCAATATCCATCATAAAAACCAAATTCTTACTCATAATTCAAAATAATCCCTTCTCTGTCGTTCATAACCCAACCAGCTGCGGTTTTGAATCCACTTACTTCACCAATATGAGGGCCTTTCGTTACAAGACCTGAACTGATTGCTTCATCTATTGCTCTTTTTATTTCTACATTTGGATTACCGTAATCATCCATAATGATAATTGGATTATTAAAATAATTTACTACTTTTTCTATATCGTGTTTTACGTGTTCATAAGTATGACCGGCATCAATCATCACAACATCTACTTGTGGAAAGTCCCAGTTAGGTGAATATACATCTGCATTAATAAATTCAACATTACTTACGCCTTTACACTTTAACTCCGCTTGTTCAATATTCCATTTATCTTTTTCAACACCATATACTTTTTTAAATACATTACTATAAACTAAAGTTGAATTTCCCTGACAACTACCTAATTCTAACATTGTCAAATCTTTATATTTTTCATCAGAAAATGTTTTAAATATATCTTCTTTAAACTTTCTACTCGTTGTATACTTTGCAGTATCTTTATGAGGCATTGTATCTAAAATTTTATCATATTTAATTGTTTCAATATTATAATTGTGTTTGGTTAAATCCCAAGTTTGTTTCATCAAATCAGTTCTTTGTTCTTTTGGTATTCCATTGAAACTACAATTATATCCGTATTTAATAAAAAAAGGTGTTTTATCTTCATTAAGTTGCCAATTATGATTAAATAATTCTTTTCTTTGTAAATGTGTTAGTTTAAATGGTAACGGTAAGTCTATATTTATATCAACATCGTTAGTTTGTAACCAATAATTCATTGGTGTTTGTTCTGTACCTTTTTTTACTGTTTCATCTTGTAACTTAATAAGCTTATCTGTGTTATCTAAATAGAATTGTTTGAATCCTTGAAATAACTCTTTGTGTTCTTCATTAAATACCATAAATCCTGAATTAACGTACTTGCTCATATCTAATTCAAACCCATTAAATATATCTTTATAACCTTGAATACTTTCATAAATCCATCTCATATTGTCCATATCACGCCAAGCTGTAAATTTTCTATCAGTCAGCTCAAAGAAGTTAGGTGTATCATATCTAATCATAAATGAACTATCAACTAAAGCAATTTGGTCATATTCAATGTCTCTTCTTTCAAGTTCATCAAATAGAAAAATAGCTTTCTGCCAGTTTATTCTATACCTAAATAAATCTTCTTCGACTGGTTCTGTAAACGGTACAAATAAACAATCATTTCTTTCACACCAATACTCCCACGTTTTTCTTGAGTATTGAAAATAATCATACCCACCGTATTTATTCATATGAATTTCATTTACTACAGCAGGCCACCATACAACATTTTGTTTCACTTCAATAACTCCTGTGGGAATGTACTTGTTTCACTATCCATTGAATATAATAATTCTTCATTTCTTTCTCTTATCAATGATACAAAATTACCATAATTTCTATATCCTAAATGTGACCACGAATACGGATGCATTAAAACGTGAAGTTTTTTTACAACATCAAAATTTATCTCAAGTGGGTGTCCAAATTTCCATAAATGATTTGAATCTGATAAATAAGTTACATCTAACTTCTCTGGTTTTTCTTTTTTAAAATAATGAAAAAATAATTTACCATTACAATTAATTAAATCATCAACTTTTACATACCAAGCTAATAATTCTGGATTTAAATTTGGTCTATGAAAAGCAAATCTATCAATTTTGAAATCATAATAATGTTCTAATACTCCAATGTCTTTAAGTATATTCTCCGTAATTTTAGCGGCACTTAAATTTGGTGGATTTTGATGTAGACCTATTCTATGACCTAACTTTTGAATTTCTCGAACAGTCTTAATATTTTTTTCTGATAATGCGTTGTATGTATTATTTCTTAATTGAACTGTATATGTAGATGATATACCTAACTCATCTGCTTCAATCCTTGCCATTTCTAATGCTCTATCTACTGAAAATTCAATATCGTGTCTGACTACACAAAATGATTTAGTTCGTGAAGTTACATCAGCAAAATCAATTATTGGTAAATTTATTTTTATTAAATTTATTATATTTTTAAATTCACTATAACTAAACATTTAATAGTCCTTCAGCTTGAAAACTATCTACAACTTGACGATATATTTTACCTTGAGGTGTTGATGTATTTGATAACAATCCTCGTTCACCTTCAAGGCAGTATGAACTTACTCTATAAGTAGGTGCTAAATATCTAATTCTATCTAACAAGTTATTTTTATACATAAAACCGTGAAAGTTTTGTATTGGTTTTTCCCAATCTTTCATACTTAACCCACCCTGTGGTGTACTGTTTCCGTAATAACCCATATCCATATTATCAGTTAAACCAGTTCTATCTAACTCAACTCTAGCCATATCAAAACTACCACCCATTTTATCAATCAACTCAGTTTTGAAAAAATCAAAAGAACCTCTAACTTTACCTGTCCAATTCACAATCCCATTTGATAATATTAACCAGTCATCAGGTTCAACTGATGAAAAATCATTATGTGTTGCGTTTTTAAATTCAGGTAAATCATTTAATGAGTAATCATTTCTAAATAATGTATTAAAACTATTATCAAATACATTTACAAACAAGTGATTATTCAATAAAAAATTATCATCGTGTGTTAGTAATAACATTTCATAATCTTTATAATCATATTTTTCGAACCATTGATTTGTTACTGCCCAATCACCACAATTATTTGGTTCTAAACTATATTTCCATCCTGTACTCTCTAACCACTCAACAGTTGGTACGTCTTCGTATAGAATTTTATCAAGTTTCTCTAACGTGCCTTCATTTAATTCTGATATTATAGATTTCTTTTCATCGCTTGCAATACTTGGGTCTCTATGAGATACACAAAAGTAATCTACTTCCCAACCTTTTGGTATAATTTGATTCTTTATCTGTTTATAAAATGTAATTGGGAAATGCCAACCACTAACAACTACTGCTAACTTTTTCATTTGTGTCTCCTAAAGTTTTTGATAACATCTATGATTGTATCAACATCATTGTCATCTAAATTTTGATGTATTGGTATATTAATTGTTGTATCTGATATTTCTTCAGAAACTGGTAGTGATAAACTCGTTTGTTTATATTGTTCAATTAAGTGTAATGGATAATATCTAAATGTTACATACACACCGTTATCAATCATATGTTGTGCAAATTCATCTCGCCACCCGTTTTTCACTCGCATCCAGAACATAAAATAAGATGATGTACAGTTTTCTTCAGGTTCTGGTGGTAAGATTAACCAATCAAGATTTTGTAACTCTTCTTTGTAAGTATCCCATATATACTTTCTTCTACTAATAAAGTTATCTACTTTTTTCATCTGTTCTAATCCGATTGCAGATACAATATCATTTGATACAAATCTACCAGATGTACTACCCAATTCAATTTCCCACCAAGTTTTTTTATCTTCTTTTAAAGAATCTACACCTGATTTTATCTTTGAAACTAAACCCAAATAACGATACTGTAAAGCCATTTCATAATATTCATCATTCTGAAAGGTCATCATTCCACCATCTCCTGTAACTAATATTTTCATAGCGTCAAAACTAAAAAATCCTATATCACCTAAAGCTCCACAATATCTATCTTTATATTTAGAGAATAAAGTATTACAACTATCTTCTATTATTTTTATATCACCTGATACTTCTTTTATTTCATCAAATTGTACAGGATTACCACCGTAGTGTAATAACAATAACGCTGTAGTATTTTTTGTTATTTTTCTTTCAATTTCTTCTGGTGTTATATTAAATGTATTTATATCAACATCACAAAATATAGGATTAGCACCGGCATCTATTATTGCATTTACACAACCAATAAAGTTTACTGTCGGGATAAGAACATCATCACCTGGTTTGATATCAAGTATCTTTATAGCACCATAAGTTGCAGCTGTTGCGCAATTAAATGATAGAGAATACTTTGAGTTTAATCTCTTACCAAATTGTTTTTCAAATTTAAGTGTTTCGTTTGCTGCACCGACCCACTTAGACTCGAATACTTTTTTTACTGCTTTTACTTCATCTTCACCAAGTGAATTTGAAAATATTTGAATCATAAAACTTTTTTTTCCTCTATGTGATATTAAAATTATTTATATTCAATACTTTTATGTTTGAATATGTAATATGGTTCTGTTATATGACATAAATCATAGTCTCCTGTACTAATTAAAAAATCACGTACTCGTTCATCTCGTTCGAATCCTCGTGCAGAATGTTCAGTTATTATAACTTTTGGTAAATATTTTTTATAATCAAATGAATTCCAAATTTTCCAATCTTGGCCTCTACAAGATATATCCAAAATGTCAATATATTTGATATTATATTTATGTAGTATAGTTTCTAATTTATAACAATTTACACTATAACTAGCTCTTGAATTTTCACCAAAAAATTCAACCGAGTATATTTGTGACAACGCTTTCCTATCTCGTGATATAAGTAAAACCTCTCCTTCTATTTCTCCTATAGCAGCGTTTATTGATTCTTTTCTAAATTTGGGTAATGGATTATTAGGACCTTCGTCATCTATACCATCTGAAAAATAAAATTTATCTGCTTCAATACACAATCCCGTCCAGTCATTCATTTCAAAATGATATGTATTAGACCTTTTAATAGCATCTGATGCTCCAACATCAACAAACACACCTTTATGAAGTAACTGTAAATTATTAGCAATCCATTTATCTTCTAAATAATTACTATGAAATTTATTATATTTAACCATATCAATAAATATTAAGTTATTATTTCATATACAATTTTTTTTGATACGCTATCATCTCATCTAACATAGATTCGAAGGTATATTCGTGTTTCCAACTTAATATATTCTGTGATTTAGTACAATCACCTTTTAAATCATTAAGTTCTTCTGGTCTAAAATACTTCTCATCAATACCTACATAATCTCTATAGTCTAAATCTAATTTAGTAAATACGTAATCACATAAATCTTTAACTGAATGTGATATTCCTGTTGAACATACGAAATCATCAGGTTTATCGTGTTGTAAAATCAACCACATACAATTTACATAATCTTTTGAATGACCCCAATCACGTGTTGCGTCTAAATTACCTAATAATAATTTATCTGATAATCCGTTCTTTATTTTAACTGCTTCTTTTACAACTTTATTAGTAACAAAGTTTGTACCTCTTCTTGGTGATTCGTGATTAAATAATATTCCATTACTTAAAAATAAATTATATGAATTTCTATAATTTCTAACTAAATTATAACCAAAAACTTTAGCACAACCATATGGACTCGTTGGATTCATCGGTGTAGTCTCTCTTTGAAACCCATCTTCATCAAACGAATTACCGAACATTTCAGAAGATGATGCTTGATACATTCTTACACCTGGACATATCAATCTAATACCTTCTAATAAATTCATAGTTCCAATTGCTACTGTTTGTGAAGTATAAATTGGTTGGTCGAATGATATTCTAACGTGGGATTGTGCAGCCAAATTATATATCTCATCAGGTTGAACTTCTTGTAGAACTCTAACTAAAGATGCCATATCTGTCATATCAGCATAATATAAATTATCTTTTATAGTAGAATACACGTCATCTAATCTAGCAGTTTGATTCTCTGCTACTGAATTTCTTTTAAGAATACCGTGTACTTCATAACCTTTTTCAAGTAGTAGTTCAGTTAAATATGAACCGTCTTGTCCATTTATACCAGTAATTAACGCCTTTTTCATTTTCTGGCTCTTTCGTAGTTCTCTATAAACCATTCAACTGTTTTCTTCATACCTACTTCTATAGGTGTAAATTTAAAATCAGGTAAATAACTTTTTAACTTTGAATTATCAGATGGTTTTCTAAATTGACCCTCTGGTTTATCTGTATCATAAACAACATTACCTTTAAAATTCATATTCTCTACAATTAAATCAACCATATAACTAATAGGTATTTCTTCAGATGGACTGAGGATAATAGGTTCTACTTCTTCATAATTATTTAATACCCATTCAGTTAATTTTCCTACATCTTCTGAATAAATAAATTCTCTCAATGCTTTACCCGTTCCCCATACATTTAAATCTGTTTTGTTTAATTTAGCCAAATAACATTTATGTATTAACATCGGCATAACGTGTCCGTTTTTTAAATCAAAATTATCACGTGGACCGTAAATATTTGTAGGTATTACACTTACATAATTCACTCCATACTGTTCTCTATATGCTCTACTTTGAATGTCTAACATTCTCTTAGCATATGCGTATGGATAATTTGAACTATGTGGTTTACCTAAATGTATTTTCTCTTCTGTTAAAGGATATTCAACATCATCTGGAAATACACACGTTGAAAGAAATGATACTAATTTTTTTACATCAATTCTTCTTGCCGCTTCTAATACATTTATATTCATTAATACATTATCATAAAAAAACTCACCTTTATAATTCATATTACCACCTAAACCACCTACTCGACCCGCACAATGTATTATATTATCTGGTCTATGAATTTGAAAACATTGATGTAATGTTTGTGCAAAGTTAAGTAAATTAATATCTTTACTTGACAATTTAATATCAGCAGTAATTGTACTACCAACTAATCCTGTACCACCTGTTACTAATAATTTATTCATCTTTTAACCTCTTTATAAAATCACTACAAATACCAGCACAACTTGTTAAATCTACTACTTGTAATTCTGGTAATACACATATTGATTTTGGTGTTAATTTATGTGTTGGGTATGTCCAAAGATAACCCTCTGATGTTAAAGTTACATTATCATTTTGATGAAAAAAACAATGAGCTTCTATTTCTCGAAGCTGATATAAAGCTTGAATATCTTTTGCATGACACCAAACTTCTTTCTTCTTTAAAAAATCAGTTCTAACTCTATATTGTGGTCTATCGTGTCCTGTCCAAAAGATACCTTCATACCAATGAACATCTATTTCTACGTGATAACCCTCATCAATAGCTTCTTGACAATACTTCTCTCCATTTTCATACATTGGTTGTGGTCCATTAATATTACCTCTATGTGATATGAGTATCATAAATTATATTCAATTCCAACCTTAAACTTGTAATATTGTTTACCTTTAACATCATTGTAATCTAATATATTATTCAGTATTATTTTTTCGGTTAGTTTCCAATTTAGTGAAACATTAATTTCACTATCAAATCTATCTAACCCATGCACTTCATCTCTGAAATAATAAGCATCAACTTTAGTTACCATATCGAAATGGTCATTAATTTTTTTCTTATTAGAAATACCAAGAGAAGTTCCTTGTTCAGTTTTATCTTCTGACATTAATGCCGTATGACCAATACTAAACCAATCTTTTTTATATCGTGTATCCAACTTAGCATATTTTAAATCACGAGAAGTTTTATTTACGTATTGTGGTTTCATATATAGAGGTAATCCATTTGGTTCAAATACAAACCAAGCTTCTTCATCAATGTAATTTACATCTAATTCTCTTTCCCAATCTCTTTTATAATAGATTGTTTTAGATTTAAAACCTACAGATAATTCATAATCATCTTTCTTGATTAACTCGTCATTTGGTGTTCTCATAGCAAAACTTGAGAACAATATTAGTCCTGATAATAATCCGTTCATTTTATTAGGTCCTTATTTTTCTTAAATCTACAAAACTACCACTTTTAAAATCTTTCTGTAGTCTTGGTAATGTGTCGTAAATATCATTAGCAACACTCCCTGCACGCGGTAATGTATTATTTTCTTTCATATCAGTAAATTTCTTTTTCCATTCAAATTTATCTCCGTCTATATTCTCATTTATAAAATCTTGCATAGAAGTATTTACTGGTCCCGGTGAAAGTGATAGAAAATGTGTTTCAGGGTTTTCTTCTGCATAAACTTTCATCATCATATTAAGTCCTGCCTTAGAAATAGAATAAGCTCCCCAGCCCGTGTACGTGTGCTTCGATGCACCTGATGATATTGCAACTACCTGTTTAACTTTTATATCATTTGTTATAAGATAATCAAGAATCATTTTATTTGCCCAAGTATTAATTGTAAAAACTCTTTCAAGTTCATCTATACCTACTTTATTTAAATATTCTATCTCACCGAGAACACCTGCGTTTAAAAACACAATATCAATATCTTTGACAGTTTTTAATAATGATGAAAGTTTAAATGATATTTCATAAACTTTTTCAATATCACATTCAATATGATGAACAAAACCATCTACTTTACTTTGGTCTCTACTTATACCATAAACTGAGCTACCTGTTATACCGTACCTATGAGCTAACGCCTTACCCAAACCAGAACTTGTACCTGTGATTAAAACATTCTTCATATTGCCGCCTCATAAGGTGTCCATTTATTCTTCATTAATTCTATTAGTAAATTTTTATCAAAGTTATCTCTATCTAAACCTTCTACTGTACTACAAAATTCAATAAAATCATACATATCTACATCTAACTTTCTAGCTTGTGTTGCATAGTGGTCTGTAATACCGAATCTTCCTGTTACCATAAGATATGGACTTACTGTTTTCTTGAATAAAGGTTCGTAATACTTATGAATAAACTCATTCAATTTCAATGCCTTATCATCATCAAGTACATTTTCTAATTTTAGATTTCCAGCTCCCTTTCCAAGAGACATTACTGATGTATCACAAAAATCTACATAAGGACTTTCAAGACACATAATATAATTCATATAAGCTTTACCAGTATGATTATGTAGGTGAAAACAAGTTTTCTTACTAGAGTCTTTTATTCTTTTAAAAAAGTGTTCGTATCTTTTTATATCTTTATGTAAATTTAAATGTCCGTGTGTATCTGCAAACCCTATAATATCAAAATTAGAAGCAAGAACAATATCAAGTGCAGAATGTAGTTCATAATCTGTATAGTTAGTTGTATTAAAAAGATTGAATGCTACATCTAAACCGGTATGGGTTTTTAGTTTGAATGCAAAATCAAATCCTTCTTTGACCATATCTTTTCTACACGTCATTCTAATCATTTTAATTTCATTTTGATTATCTGTAGGATAGTCGTTTAAATCTTTACTACAATAAGAATAGTCAATCATTACTGATACATTATTTTTACCTTGTTCACCTGTAACCTCTTTAACTGTATCTATATCTAAATTAAAAAATCTATTTTTACTTTTCGCTGTTTGTTTCCAATAACCCATTTCTATATAACTAACACCTAATTCACACATTAGATTGTAATACTCCTGTGCAAAGTCCATAGGCCAATCAAAATCACAAGTAAATCCACCGTCTCTTAACGTAACATCAACTAAGTTCATATATGAATTCATACATCTTCGCCATTCTAAAATCTTCAGCTGTGTCTATCTCTATACTCTCAGGAAATTTTATGGGATAGAAATAGTTATTCTTGCTTGTTCTATTTTTATTTTTTATAAACTCTTTTTTAGTAAATATAAAGAAAGCACCATTACCCATTACAACAGGTTCTAAATCTTGTGTTTTAGAAACTACATTAGGATTAAAGTTCACTGGTTCTCCTTTAAAATATGTAAATTCTTTATGTTCTGTACAAGCACATACTGTATTATATTCTGATAACATCTTGGCTGCATCTAACATTGTTTCTAATCTTATATAGGGTGATGTAACGTGAGGTGTTATAATAACTTCGTTTTCATCTTGTACATATTTGTTTAAAAAGTTCTCTATCATAAGTAGTACAGGACTTACTGCAAATTCAATATTTTTCTCCAGTTCTACGTGCTTTGTATCTCTTTTATAACAAGTTACATTACTTAAAGTTTTACATTCATTAAATATTATATCACTATCAGTATCTATATATACATCTTCACTTGATAATGTATTTAACAAATGTTTATATAACGGAATACCAGTTAAATTTAAAAAGTTTTTATCAGGTAATCGTTCAGATTTTTCTTTTATTATTATAAAAAATTTCATTCTTCAATAAAAGTACAAATAATTTTTCTTTCCTGTAGAGGATACACTTTATCACCTGGGTCTAACTCTATGAAGTGTATGTCTTGCCACTTACCTAACATCAACCAACCTTCTTCTATAGGTACTGTCTCTGAAGTATTAAAAAATAATGTTCTCATATGTGAATAAGCATTTATTCTCTCATCTTGAGGTACATCATTTCTCAAAGATATTAAATCGTGTAAATAACGTCTGTTTTCAGGTTTATGTTTTGGTAAATATTTATCTAACCAGAATCTTATGTCTGCGTGATGTAGTATTTCATTTTCAAGTACTCTTAGTGAAGTTGTTGTATGAGTTGTGTATATATTTACTAACCCACTTTTACCCCACTCTTTTGCATACGCAGCAACTTCAGGTGTAAGTATTGTAAAAAGTTTATCTGTTTTTATTTTAATAGTTTTTTTCATTATACTCTTTCAATTATTTTTTTATCTCCAAACAACCCAACTACTTTCCATTGTTCAGAAAATTCTTTTGAACCTGTTATTTCATCTACTGCTCCAACTACATCCATCCATTTAATACCATCATCATCTTCTTTTTTCCAGGCTGCTCTTTCATAATCTCCTACCCAATAATCATCGAATACTACTATACCACCTGTAGATATTAAATCTGAATAATCATTCCAATCTTGTAGTACACCTTTCTTCGTATGGTCACCGTCTATAAACATAAAGTCAACTACTGGATAATTTTTTCTTATATAATCAACAACTACTTTATCGTGTGATGAACCTTTAACTAAATCAAATTCGTGATTCCATGGATTATTTTCATTTATGTTTTCAGTAACTAACTCTATGGTATTTATTCCGTGGTCTTGGTCACTATTACCTTCACCTAATAAATCAGGATAAAACCCTTCAAACATATCTACAGATACAAATTTTGACGTATATTCACTTTGCATCATAGTTAGTAAAGCTCCACCCCATAATGTACCTATTTCTAATACAGTTTTACATTTATCTCTAAGTAAATTTTTTATAATATACAAAACGTGAGTAGCTCTCAACATATCATTTAATGCCACTCTACCGGTTATGTTGTTATTTATATCACCTACTATTCCTCTAGCAGTTTCCATATATCTAAAGTCTGAAATCTCATTCCATTTCATTTAAAACTTCCTCCAATTTTTTATATTTAAGTTCAGTAAAAGCATTTGTTTCATCACAATTTACTAAATTTACACTATACTTGTCAAGCTCTTTTTTTACGTGATTGTAATTTATCCACTCTCTTACACCAGATTTATAACTACTGTCATAAAAATGATTCCAACCTCCATCACAACCTAATAAATAAATTTCTTTAAATCCAAGATATACAGCTAATGGAATAGCTAAATTATCGACAGTACTACCACCGTAAGAAGTTATAGTTTTAAAATCTTTATCAATATAATATTCATCTGTTTTAAGTAACTTTTTTCTGTTTGAATCTATATGGTCACTAAATATTTTACTTTTTTCCCAATGTTTTACTTCATAAACATTATATTTCTCTTCTAACTTAATACCTCTACAAGTTGAACCTAACTTATCATAACAATTTCCTTTTCCTTGTATGAGACAACCGTTGCATATAACATATTGAACATCTTTCATCTTTTCATTAAAAATAATATCATAATTATTTTCCATTACTGTAGTATCTGCAATACAAAGATAATTTGGTACAAAATCTTCTTTTAATGGTATTAAATTAATACCAATAGTTATTTCGTCTTTTAGTAATGATACATCAATATTATCTAAACTTTTACTTGTACCAACAATAAAACATCTTTTATTTTTATATAGATTGTATTTTATTTTCATTTTATCTCTTTAAAAAAACTTCTAAATCTTCTGGTGTACCCAACCCCCACATTTTTTCAATCTGAAATACCTTTACTTTTTTACCATCTTGAATTGCTTCATTATAAACTGGACAAACATAAAATTCATTATTAGTTCGTATATCTTTTTCAATCATTTGTTCAGCATACTTAACATAATTAGAACCGTGTGTCCAATAATATATCCCAGCTGTTGCTATATTAGATATTGGTTTTTTCTCTGCGACTTCAGATACGAATCCATCATCACCTAATTTAGCAAATGACCATTTTGGATGGGTAGCTTCAAAAGAAACTATACCACCATCTACATCATCAGCAACCATAGAATACATAAACTCATTTGAATCCCATTCTAAAAATTGGTCTGAGTTTGCCATAACCATTGGTTCATCATTATCTATAAATTTCTTAGCTAATAAAGTGGTACAAGCAGCACCTTCTGTTATACCATCTACTTGTACTATTTCACAATTATTGTTAGTAATTAAATTCAGTAAGTACTTCAAATTGTATTTTTCATAATGACTCTTCTGAACTATAAATATATGTTTAGCGTCTATGTTTAAATTTTCAACTACAACCTGTATCATTGGTTTACCATTAACTTCGATTAATGGTTTTGGAAATGTGTAACCCATTTGTTCAAATCTTGAACCGGCTCCTGCCATTGGAATTAAAACATTCATCTTACCTCCTTGCCATTTTGGTTTTATTTCATTATTAGACTCATTTATATATTTTTTAATTTTATCATACGTAACTTCAGTTGTATTTTTTACTCCACACAAAATACCACCACTTGCAATTGCACCTTTCCTACCAATATGTGAATCTTCTACGATTAATGTCTCATTTGGATTCACTCCTGCCTGTATCATACATCTCATATATATTTCTGAGTTAGGTTTTGGGTTTTTTACATCTTGATTTGAATACATAAAATCTATATACTCAAAGAATCCTTTTCTAATTAATTGTAATTTTGCAGTTTCTCTTATAGAGTTTGTTGCACAAGCAATCATATACCCCTCTGTTTTTAAACTTCTTAATATACCTTGTATCCTACTATCAATACTAAATCCATCTATTATCTGTCGAGTCTTTTCTTGTTTTACTCTCCAAACACTATCGTGAAGTTCTTTAGGTAATTTTTTATTCTCTGATAATAGATTTAATTTTTTAGTAGTGGATAACCCATCATAAGTAGATAAATGTTCTTCTCGTTCAATAATATATTTTTTACCAATAGATTCAAGTGCTTTATTCAATGCGTTGTAATGTAATTCTCGTGCATCTACTAATACACCATCTAAATCAAATATAATAAGTTTTATCATATTAATACCTCTGGTATTATTTCTGCAGATAATTTTTTATATTTTAAAGATTTTGTTATTGAATGTGTATTCATTTTATAAGAATACTTTGAAAGAACTCTCTTTGACCATTCAACATCTTCTCCCTCACCCCAACCTAAATTTTCATTTAACATATTTTCTTCCATAACACTCTTTTTAGCTACCCAATAAGAACCAGAAATATACATATAATGTATTTTTTTATAATCATATGGTGCTAAAATAACTCTATGACTATAACCTTCAACATTATAACATAAAGTGGGGTCATCCCACACACACCAATCTCTAAATCGTGTTCCGTCTTGATTTTGTATAACATTCATACATATATCCCAATCATCACCGAACTTTTTAAATCCTTCATACCAATTATTATCAAATATTAAATAATCGTGAGTGTAAACTATATTTTCATATTTTGCATATTTAGTTATTAAATTTTTCTTTAATGTATAAGGACCTGAATTCTCGTCAAATGGTTTATGAATTACATTATCATACCAAGGTTTCAATCCACCACCTATCACTATTATTTCATACTCTGGAATATTTAAACTATTAATTGATTGTATAACTTCAACAGGTACTTGTGTTGAGGTTATTATACCGAATGTAAATTTCACTTTTTACCTTTTTTTTTCATCTTTGCTTCAAGTTTTTTTTGTTTTTTACTTTTAAACATAGATTTTATACCCTCTCGCATATAATATACCCAATTTTTTAACATTTAATTAATTCCAATACTTTTAATTCATTTAAAGTTTCATCATCGATTGTTATATCATAACCGTCATATATTGTAAAATCTAAATTTTCAAAATCACCTCTTCTTACTGTATGACTACAATAAATAGGGTGATTTTTTTCAGTTCCTAATATTTTATATCCATCATTTTTAGCTTTTTCACTTGCCTGTAATTCAAATTCCCAAGGATTCATATTATCTTCTAAATAGTTCATCATATATTTTCTATTCCAAATCGAATGTACAACTGATAACCTATAATTAGCTTCCTGGTCTAATTCAATAACTTGTGTCTCTCCTTCAGTATGTAATACTTTATGTGGTTTAGTTCTTGCTGCAGTTTCAAGAGCAATCCTACCTACATCATCTCCCATCAAATTATATAGATACATTACCATTTCTTGGTTCACGGGTCTTATAATAAATTGGTCATCCACTGCGTGAATAAAATATTCATCATCTATTGTATCTAAAAAATTTCTTAAATCAGAACACCAATCTTGTATTCCTGTTTGTTCACCTAAGGATATAAAATCAAAATTTTTATACAATTTAAATTTTGGTTCTTCATATCCTAGTATTGTTACTCTTTGTGTATCACTCCAAAATTTGTTAAATAAATACTGAAAAGTTTCCATTAAATGAATATATTTGTTCGAAGTTGATATATAAATTTTCATAATATTATTTCTTTACCTTCACCACCATATCGTAGATAATCTATTTGTGAATAATCATAGTCTTTGATTCTATAGTTTGTCCAATCACCAGCATAAGGTCTACGTATATTTATACAACCTGCTATATTATCTATACCAGCCCCTACATCTACAAATACAGCATCCTTATATTTCTTTAACTTATGTAATATACCACTTTTAGAATGACCTATGCCTAAAAGAAATATATCTGACTGAGCTTCTTTCAACTGATTACCTACAAATTCTTCAACTAAATCTATATCATCACAAGCATATTTTTGTGGATAATGAATATAATCAACAAAATAATCTAAACCGAGATATTCTTTATACTCGTCATACTTCATAAGTTCTTCAATAAGATATAATTTTTCACTTGCACCGATTAAACCAATCTTACCTGAAAATTCTTTAAAGAACCATTTATTTGAAACAAGACCATATCCATATTCAGCTGGATAATCAATAGATTTACTAATAACATCATCAAACATTTTTCTATTTTCTGGATATATTTCACACGTATAATAATCATTAAGTTTAGCACCTTCTATAAATTCTTGATGATTTATATCTTCATAAGATAAACTTAATGCTCTATTACCAGGTGTAGCACTACCTACTGCTTGTTTTGTTAAAAAATAATAATCTCCGTCACCAAACTTATAAAATGTTTTTGAAGAACCATCATGCACCAGTTGTTTCAAATGAGTTTTGAATTTAATCAAATCCTCTTGAAAATCTGGATATGTATCTTCACTATTGAAGCAAGGATTAGTATCGAGATTGATAGTATTTTCTATATTATATATTGTCTTCAAAGTATTTGTTCACCCAATAAATTACATAATCAATATCTTCTTCTGTCATTCTATTATGACAAGGTAGTGTCAAAAACTTTTTCCACTCTGTATCTGCTACTGGATATTCTCTATCTTGTTTTAAAACATCATATAAATACAAAGGTTTAAAATGTACTGAGGTGTGGATTTTTTTATCAGTAAGATATTCAATCATAGAATCTCTATGTTCACTCGGTACTCTACTTACATAATATTGAACTGTTTCTGAATGAGGTGGTCTTTCAATGATTGAATTTAATTCTGAATTATATCTTGATTGTACGTGTCGTCTAAATTCTAAATGTTCTGGTAACTTTTTCATTTGTTCTAAACATATTGCAGCTATTATATCAATCATATAATATTTGTATCCAAGTAAATCAACTTCATAATCCCAAGCATATCCAGGTTTACCACTTCTACCTTGAGCTCTACTCCAAGTAGAAGATACACCAAACCAAGTCATCTCTCTACATTTATCAGCTAACTGTTTATCATTTGTAGTAATCATACCACCATCACCTGCTGGCATTGTCTTAACTGCTTGAAATGACCAAACAGCCACATCACCGTCAAGCCCTGCACCTGGTGTCCAACAACTATGAGCTGTATCTTGTAATATAAATCCACCAAATACTTTTCTTAACATCTTGTAATCAGCACTAACACCGGCCTCATCAACTGAAATTAATACTTCACTATTCGGTTTCTTATATCGTTCAACATCATCAGGGTCAATACATAAAGTATCTTTTCTTACATCAACTATGTTAGATGTACAATTATTCCAAAGAGGTACCATTGCTGTAGCTATAAAAGATATAGCTGGATTAATTACATCAATACCGTTAAACCCCATAGCCTTCATTACTAAATCTTGACCGTGTGAGTTACTTGTAACAGCTACTGCATATTTATGTCCAACCATCTCAGCAAACTTTTCTTCAAACTCTGCAACTTTAGGACCTTTTCCCCACCAACCACTTTCGATTACTTCTCTAAGTGCTTGAACTTCTTCTTCTCCACCTTTAGGACCTAAAACCGGTAACATATTTTCTCTAATTTCCATTATCATCTTCCTCAAAAACTTCAATCATTAAAACATTAGGGTCGTGAATCAATACCATAACATTATCTTTAGTATGAAACTTTGTGAACTGACCTTGTTCAATAGTTTCTGTATCTATTCCGTGTATTGTTTTACAATGTCCACCTACAAAATGTACTATCTGAGTAACATATCTACCTTTTTGTGCTACACTTGATTTAAGACCTATCATACTAAACTCCTATAAAACTCTTTAAACTCATCAAACAATTCATCTGGTGAAGAATTATATACATCTTCTCCACTACGATACTTATCAAATACTTTTACATTTTTTAAATTATCTGTCAAATCTCTTTCCCACTTATATCTTAATCTAAACCCTTCTTCTACTGTTTGTTGTGTAAACGTTGGTGTCTTTACAAAGAACGGTAACACTGCTGAACCACTTGCTCCGTAAATACTACACTTCGTTGCTTTCAATAAAGCTAATTGTCTATCTAATGAATCTTCATCATCATCAAAATTAATAGTCATTATACGTTCTTTATTATCTTCATATAACTTAGTATCTTCAAAACTCATAGCACCACCCGCTGCTCCACTTGTTGAAAGGTTTATAACAACTATATTCGTATCTAATTCATTTATTACTCTATCTAAAAATATTTCCCAACTATCAGGATTCCAGTTTAAATAACAACCACCTGTATTTTCACCTCGATTTCTATCTCTAATTCTAGCCATCAACGCTATTGTATCTCTACCATCTGAAAAGTATTCTTCTACTTCTTTTTTAATTTCATCGTACATTTCTGAATTAACTTCATAATTGACATAATCACCGAACGGTTCCTCATCATAAATATGTTTACCATCATTATATGCGTGTGGGTCAGTTTGATATAATGTAACTTCGTGTCCTTTATCTTGATACTCACCCGCTACTTTATACATAAATTCTTTTAGATTTTCAGGTATAACTTCACCAACATCGATTATATGTTGACCACCAGCTGCTGGGTAACCTAATGTATCTTCAATTTCTTTTGGGTATGATACATAGTCATCTATGAAATCTTTATACATAGCTCGTCTACCTTTATATCCAATATGAACTGCTCTGTAATCTTTAAAATCTTCGTTTCTAAGTTTTCTTATACCTGGATTCCACCAACTTAATTCATAACTAAACTCACCACACCAAGGTCCAAATATTACAACGTTTTCCATTACTACTCCGGTACTAAATTATATTGTTTAAATAATTCTATCATTTCATTATCTACTAACTTAATATTTAATTGATTTCTACCTTCAATAAAAACATCCCACGAATTTTGAACGTGTGGTTGAAATCCTAACGAACATACTGGTTTATTAGCAGCCTCATATCGTTGTTCCATATGTGTTAATCCAACATTATATTTATTATTAAGTGTCGTTAATAAATTTTTTATATCACTATTTTGTCTTAAAATTGATATATAATTTTCATCACTATAAAAATTAGCTTCTTTATTAAGTTCCATAAAATCAACTACGTACTTAACAACATACTTTGATGATTGTTTTAAAAACATCGAACAGGTATTCCATTCTGGTGTATACACATATGTACACCCACCAATTTCACCTTCATACTCAGGAAAATTAACTTCATTTACTTGCCAAGAATCTTGGTCGTGAAACCAAAAATCATCTTCTAAATAACCACCATCCATTAATTCTAAAATACCATACCACTTATTATTAAATATATTTATTGTACATACATTTTTAAGTTCTATATTTTTTACACCGTTATGTTCAAATTCAAAATTAGTACCGATAATAATATCTTCTTTTTTCCAACCAAATCTTAAACTATTATCAACTTGTGCTCTGAAATAATTAAATAGAAGTTCATTATCGTACCTCTTTTTATCATCAACTATATTATATATTAATACATTTTTCATAGTGTACTGTAAAATTCATTTTGTTGTATTTGTTTATCGATTGTCTTAGGGTGATACAAAGATAGTTCTTCGTGAGGTGGTAAATGTGCATATGTTTTACAACCTACAATGTACTCGTGTACTTTTCTTTCCCATTTTATATTTTCATCATTACGAAATACTCTGGCTTGATAATCAGGATAATTTACCCAACCATTTTCTGTAACTTTCCATCTCCACTTATTTACCCATTCATCAGTAAGTCCTTCAACTGTATTTACTCGTGGTATCCAAACTAAATCTACTTCATTTATTTCTAAAATCTGTTTTATTTGTTCTAATAAAATTTCGTGTGGGTATTCATCAGCATCTAAATGAAATATATAATCTCCACTACAATGTTCTATTACTGAATTCTTTTGTGCTGCAAAATCACCTTCAAGTTTTCTCTGATAAACTTTTATGACTTTCATATCTTCGTGTCCATATTGTTGACACCAACTTGTTATAACTTCTTGAGTTTTCTCATCTGAATAATCATCGCATATAACTATCTCATCTTCTTTGTCTGTTTTATGAATGAGAATTTCTAATAACTTATTTAATTCATCAGCCTCATTGTGAACTGTGATACCATAACTAATTTTCAATTAAAACCTCTACTAATGGTTTTGGTAAAGTTATTGGTTCTAAGAAAACAGCTGACTTTTTAGCTTTCATATAATCATATGTCCTGTATACTGCGTGTTTTCCTATATATTTTTTTATTTTATTATACGTAGCTTGGGTAACTCCACGTGGACCTACTCCTGTTATCTCTACCCTAAAAATACCTTGTTCATCATCAACTACTTGTATTTCACCGACTCTTTCTAATAGCTGAACAAGTAGTGGTTTACTCTTAATCGTTGGAATAGTACCTCTGTCTTCTAATTTCAATCCAATCAAATGAAAAGTTTTAGTATCATCTTTTCTTTTATATGGCATTCTCGGATTTAATACAAGTAAAGTAGTTAGGGTACCGGTTGGTTTTTTTCCTTTATATCTAAAAGATATAATATCTCCAGCTGTTACTTTTCCCCAAGTGTATACTTGTTTAGGCATCTTATGCTATATCCTTTGTTATTCCCATTTCTTTACATGCATCTAAAAAATCATGCATTCCAAATGTTTTTGCGTTTTCTACGTCAAGTCTTCTATCATAATTATTAAACTTCTCACGTTCAGCTTCGGGTATTTCAACAACTTTTGCATATTTCCATTCATATCCTTTTTCATTACCTTCAGGAAAAACCATACCTAATTCACCCATATTTATTACAGCCAAAAACCAAACAATATTACGTTGTTTATCTATGTATTTTCTATCCTGTATTAATTTAGGTGAATTTTTAAGGTTATCAGTAAGTTTTAAACTTCCTACTTCATAACGAGAATCACTCATATAACCACAATTAAAACATAAATAAGAACTATACTCTTCTTGTATATCTTCAAAACATCTATCTGTATCATAACATACAGGACAATCTATTACTTTTTCCATTTTTAAAATCCGTATTTATTTGTTAAATAATTGAAGAGAAGAGCACCACTTATTAAAAGTCCGTAAAATGTTATCATAAACATAATACCTATTACTGCTTCCCACCAATCAATTCTTTTATTTTTATTTATATCTGGTGTTGGAAGTAGTACTTCATGCCAATCTAACTTTTTATTATGATTTCTATCTAAAAGTTTTAACAATTTTTTATACATAACTTAGACTTTCTTTAACTTCGGTAACTTTATTTTTGGTTGTTCAGTTGAATCTACTTTCTTTAGTTTAGGTAATTCAAGTTTAACTTCTTTTGGAAATTCAGGTACATATTTGTCTAATATCTTACCTAAGTCTCGTGTCATAGCATTTAGTGAAAACTTAGACTTATTTACTATACCAAGTTTCTTTGCATTAAGAGTATATTTTTTATACCTAGTATATACATCTTTCATTTTTGCAGAAGCTTCTTGATAATTTACAGTAAACCATTTAGAACCTTCTACATACATATTATCTGGAAACGATTCTTTCGGTACATCCTGTAAACCACCACCTACTAAAACAGCGTTCTCTTTACTTAAAAAATCTAAATGTCCACTCCAATTAGAAGCTATAACTGGTTTTTGTGATATTGAAGCTTCAAGTAAAGGTCTACCAAAACCCTCTCCGTGTGTCAAATTAATGTGAGCTTTTACTTTAGGATGATTATATAACTCATTCATTTCATCATCAGTAAAGTCTCCGTGCATTAAATATACATTTGGTAAATCACCACCTATTGATTCTTTAACAACTTTTATTCTATCAAGTATATCTTCTCTATCTAAAACTGAAAATGTTGCTCCACTTGCTTTCATTATTAAACCTGGTTTTTTCTTCTTATCTTTAAATGTTTCAAGAAAAACTTTTAACATCATACCAGTATCTTTTCTATCTTTACCTAAATTACCTTGTAACCAATGACCTACATACAAAAAATTAAAATTTTCTTCAACATTTTTCATTTCATCGGTTAACGTTTTTGAAAATTTATTAGTTTTTTTATAAATGTTCGTATCTGCGCCTTCAAACAAAACTTCAATTGGATTTTCAACTTTTAAACTACCTTTCACTTCTTTAGTTTTCTCATCAGCTACATCAAAATATACATTTTTCATTACATCTCTAACAAAAGTTGATGGTACAATATTCATATTCATTCTATTCATACCGTCAATCCATTCGTGTGGACATGCTGTTTTTTCTAATCCAGCAGTAATACCAATGTTATACTTACCGAATGTTTGAAATTCATTTGGTATTACTATATGAATATGTATCTCTGGTTGTGTTGGTAGTTTTGGTTCATCTAACAGCCTATCAATAAGCATTTTGTCATTTGGGTCATCTCCAACTAATGCATTCATTGATGTATTTCCCCAACGAACATTCCAAATTTTTACATCATATTTATCTAATTTAATTAATGCTCTACATATATCTCTACTGTGAGCACCATATCCACTTCTTGTGGCAACAGGTGCAGTAACTAAACATACTGGTTTACTCATTATAACTCCTAAGCTTTAAAAATACTGTAACGTTTTCTTGGTTTCCACATTTCGAAACCCTTATCCATCTGGTCTATAAAATTCTGAGACATCATTTTACCTGTCATCATCACTCTTTCATCATTAACGTATTGATTACCCTTCATACCACATTCTTTACGTTCATCTGAATCCATTTCATACCATTCTTTCATTGCAACAGCTACGTCATCAAATCTACATCTATCATCGAAAATATATGGTGTTGGTATAGACCCCACAAGAGCACGATTTGAAGGCCAAACAGGTTTTACCCATTCACCCCAAGTTAAATCTTCATTATCTTTCCACTTCCTATCATCATGCAACGATTTTATTTCACAATAATCATCTGCAGTTAACAATGCTTCAGTAAATCCTGTACGGTCTGGTGCATATTTTTTCAATTTAAATCCACACTGGTCTTGTAATCCGCCTGTAACATTAACAATGATTGGTGTTCCTGCCATTAGAGATTCACAAGTACCTAATCCGAATCCCTCGTTTGATGCGATGTTAATAGTAACATCTGCCATATTATATAACCAATTTAATTGATTCGGTTCAACTTTCCTATCACTAAAATATACTTTAAGTTCTGGACATAATGCAGCTGCAACTTCAGGTAAATCTGTACCATTTTCATCTTTTGGTTGAGTGTGCATTAACAATGCACATTTGTTTGCCTCTTCTTCAGATAGTGTATCACAAAATGTTTTGAATGCGAGTATAATATCACCTGGCATCTTTCTTCTAATATTTCTATTGTTGTAAAAAAATATAAATTCAACATCATCATCTGTTAATTGTTTTCTCATATTTTGTACTTTTTCATACTCATCATCAAATACAGTTATCGGATAGAAATCAGAATTTACACCGTGTGGTAGATAAGTTACTTGCCAATCTTCAGGTGGATGTTTTTTCCAAACATCTTTCACAATAGCGACAGTCTGTTTAGATATATTCATAATTAAATCACAAGATTCATAAAACCATTCATTATAATGAGGTGCAGGCCAATCATCCCAAATATTATAATAAAAAATAGGCATCTCCTGTCTAATCTCGTGTTCCATTTCATATAACCAACGCCAAAATCTTGGGTCCGTGTAGTGTAGAATTGCGTCTGGTTTTTCGATTGACACAATCTGTCTAAGTAGCTCATTATTACCATAACCATCAACTGGATATATTGTTAATTTAGCATCTTTTACACCAGTCTCTTTCTGTATTGATTCATCCATATTTACAACTTTACCTTGTTCAGGATGTTTTATAGCACCACCAACTTGTACCCAATCATAATGATGACACGTTCCTAAAACAAACTCCTTTGACATTGTACCAATACCAGACGACATTCTTAAATCATCTGATAGTAGCAAAATCTTTTTCTTATCCATTATAACCTCTAACCGTTTAATAATTTTTTATCATTTAAAGATATATCAAAATAATCTAACATTTCTAACTTGTCAGCATAAACTGACATAACTTCAAGTTCTTTTTCTATACTGTCCATCACATCAGGGTGGTCTCCGACACCTACTGTATTGTTTAACATATTTTCAATGTTAATTCTATGTTTTTCAATATGAGCCTCAAAATGTTTTTTACTAGCTTTTAATAAGTCATTCCTTAAATTCATAATCTACTCCCACTTGGTTTCAAGTTTTTCCATTCTTTAATTTGAGTTTTAAATTTAGCGTCCAATATGTATAAATCCATTGAACGGTTTACTAATTTTTGTAATGTAAATTCATCATCTAAATTACAACTTTTAAATTTCTTGTATAGGTCTCTTAAAACCTTTACAGATGTTAATTTATATTCCATATAAAACCTCGTTAATATATACATATATAAATATATATTAATCTAATATTTTTACTAATTTATTTCTTTCAGTTGCATAATTAACTGTATTCATAGTACCCTTTGATTCAACTCCATCTGGTATAAAGGCTACTATTATATCACTATATTCAGCTATTTGTTTGTTTCTTTTAAAGTAATTTGTTACATAGTACGGTTTACTGTATTTTGTAGCTGGTAATTTACAATGCATGTTCCAACTATAATGAGCCGGTGGAAATTCTACGTAGTTCATATCTAATTCTAATGCAAACTTCTTAGCGTGTCCATCTGCTCCATCTCGTTGACCTCCACTTACTATTTCTACTCCATCACCATATTTATCTCTTATTTCAAATAATAAATCTTTTATTCTTTTTTTGTTAGTATAAGCTCTACTACCAACGATACCGATTTTAATCCTCGTAATCGTTTCTTTTCTGCTTCTTAACTGGTTTTGTTTCTGTTGTAATAAATTTTGTATATTCATAAAATTTATCAAGACCCTTTAATATATTTTTTTTGTCATAATAACTGCAAGTAAACCTAGACCAATCATTTGATTCTACATTTTCAGGTTTAATATCCCAAAATACAAATTCATTTGGTCTCATTTTACTACCCTGTTTTATTACTGTTTTAAATTGTAACACGTCTTCCCATCGCATTAAAAACTTTTTTAAAGTTTTACTGTCTATTTCACCCTCATCATACCACAAATATAACAATATAACAATGTTTAAATCATAGTTTGTTTTATTAATTTTACTTATAACTTCTTCTTCTATATCAGTATCAATAAAATCTGATAATTTTAGTCTTAAGCTTACTTTAGATAACATTATTTGACTCCTACATCACAATGTTCTGTTTGATTAAATTCACAAAACCTACAATTTTTCTTAGATGGTTGTTTAATATAATTATGTTCTAAGTTATATTCTCCGTCAATAAAAGATTCATCTATAAATTGATTTAAGTTATTCATAAGTTTATTTATACTTGGTGTACCACTTGCTGGTTGAAATGTTTGGACTCTTCTTTGAGGAAAATCTACTTTCTCATATAGTTTACGTTTTACAATAAAATATTCTACATCAATTTTATCTACTGGAATATCGTGTTGTGCACCATAAAAGTATTTGTATAATAATAACTGGTCTGTTTTATTCTTATCTGCTTTCATCCACTTATTCCAACCCATCGTAGAAGTCTTAATATCTATGATTTTATATCTATCTCTTCTAACATCATATAAAAGTACATCAATATATCCAACAAACTGTAAACCAGCATTCATTGTATAATCTATCGGAACTTCAATGCCAACTAACTCATAACCTTTCTTACTGAAATACATATTACGTTTTTTCTTGAACCAGTCAAGAATAGCTAGACCGTGTGAATAAAACTCTTCCATATCTTCTCGTTCACAAAAAACTTCACCACCGTTCTTTTCCATTATTTCATTGTAATTTTTTTTCATTCTATGTAACAACATTTCATCTAACGGAAGAGCGTCAGCCATTTTAATAGTATCATTGTACATTACAGTAAGATATGTCTGTAACACTTCGTGCATACTTGTACCAAATAAAGTATGAATACTATCAGTATATTCACCTAAACCGTCAATGTAATTTAATTTCCATTTGTATGGACAAGTAACCCATTGATTATATTGACTATAACTTACTCTTTTCATTTTCCCCATTTTCCACGACTAACTACAGTTGCCATTATACCATAGTTAGATACATCAAGATAAGCATCTTCTACAGTTTCACCTTCTACTGCGTTATCACGTCCACTCATTAACAAATTCTTTAATCTCTGAATCTTATCATTCATTCTGAACCATAAACCTGTAAGTGATAACTTTACTTCTTCTGGTGTTTGTAGTTGTGTACCGACTGAAATATTACCTGGACCATAATCGTGTTGTTTATGTAAAAACAATTCATATTGTTCTTTTTGTATCTTCTTAAACTCATTGGTCATTT
>Ga0080013_1000889_pt1 | contig 40967 bp, 34 predicted proteins | sample ETNvirenome_6_85_FD_69236 | JGI IMG/M metagenome (GOLD analysis project Ga0080013, IMG submission 69236) | Marine viral communities from the Pacific Ocean - ETNP_6_85 (SPADES assembly) (version 2) | ecosystem: Environmental > Aquatic > Marine > Oceanic | place: Pacific Ocean | collected 2013-06-19 | reverse complement strand
TCAAAGTCCTATAAGGTAATTGTATATACATGCAAAGCAAATCCAAGGAGACCGCTTGTCAATGGAAAGACAGGCATTGAACTAGTAAATGATTGGCTTTCAAAAAACAATTTTTCAAAATATATTGATCATGTAACTTTTGGCAAGCCGAATGCTGTTGCATACATTGATGACAAGGCGATAGAGTTTACAGCCTGGGATAAGTGTATAAATGATTTAAAGAAAAAAGGCTTAATTAAAAAATGAAGATCCTTATAACCGGTGGCGCAGGATTTATAGGATACCATCTAGTAAAAAAACTATCAGAGAATCATGATATTTCAATAATTGACTTTAGCTCAAAGATAAAAAAAATTAAAATACCGAAAGATATTAAGACATATAGCGTAGATATATCTTCCGAAAAAGCCTTTAGCTCTATCCCAAGAGACTTTGATATAATAGTTCACTGCGCTGCACAGACTGGCGGGTATTACTCTTTGACGGATCCAAGAAAAGATGCAATGTGGAATACAGTTGGAACTTCAAACCTAGTTAATTTTTCTAAAGAATGTTCAAAGCTTAGAAAAATTATCTATACTTCTTCAATGGCAGTTTACGGGGAGGGTTTAGATAGAAAAGAAACAGACCCGCTATCCCCTATATCTTTTTATGGATGCAGTAAGCTCTCTGGTGAGTTCTATCTAAAAGCACTTCAAGACCAGTCTGGAATAGATTATATAGTCTTAAGATTGTGGAATACATACGGATCAGGGCAAGATATGCAAAACAGACATCAGGGAATGCTAAGCATATATCTAGACCAAGCCCTAAACAGCAATACAGTTACAATTACAGGATCGAAAAAAAGAATTAGGGACTTTGTTCATGTATCCGATGTAGTATCTGCTATTGATATTTGTATCAAAAACGATGTATTGAATAATAAGATTTTCAATATTTGCTCGGGCATAGAGTCAACATCTGAAGATATAATATACAAAATAGGATCACTGCTTAAAAAGAATCTCAAGATAAAAGAGGTCAACGGATATCTGGGTGATCAGCAATACAGTTCAGGAAATAATAGTAAGATTATAAGCGCAGGATGGAAAATTTCTACAACTCTTGATGAGGGAATAGAAGAATTCATTAGAAGCTTAAACTAGCATCAATCGAGATAGAGATGAAACCAAAAAATATTTCAGTCCTAATAACAGGAAGGGGAAACAATACTCTTCCAGACAAGAATGTAATAGATGTTCTTGGTAAACCACTTTTGCAATATGGAGCAATAGAGGGAAAGAAAATAGAAAGGGCACAAAGTTTTTTTGTAAGTAGCGAAAATGAAAAAATATTAGCTGCAGCTGAAGAGTGTGGGTATACAAGAATAAAAAGGCCAGAGAAATATTCAAAACCAGATGCCCAGCATGTAGACTGTCTTATTCATGCTATTGAGACTATGAATAATAATCATAGCATAAATCCTGAAATTCTTGTCGTAATATTGGCAAATTGTGCTACTATAAAATCACAATGGATCAATGATTGTATTGATATTATTATAGATAATTCAGAAGCAACTTCTGCCATACCTGTTCAGCAAAACAATGATCATCATCCACTCAGAGCCAAGAAAATAGATGAACAAGGATTTTTAAAACCTTTTTCAAGTAGCAAGCTTAGGAATATTTCTTCAAATAGGCAAGATCTTGAGCCAAATTTCTTTGTTTGCCATAATTTTTGGGTTCTCAATCTAGAGAATATGAAATCTGATCTCTCTCATGGCCATCTTCCCTGGCCGTTTATGGGAGACAGAGTTATTCCTTACAGGGTTGACTACTCTCTTGATGTTCACCACCCTGAAGACATATATTTAACCGAAGTCTGGCTAAGGTCCAACAGTTTAAAGTGAGAATAGCATGATTTGTCTAGATTCTAAAAAAACAGTAGAGATTTTACTTTCTAATATTAATCTCCTCAAGGAAAAATGGTCAGGAAAAGAAGGTCTAATACATCTCAAACCTTTTGAAGTGCATAGGGAAAATCATTTAAAAAAAGTGATACATACAGTAAATTTTCGAGACACGGGCTTTGTAAAAACAAAGCCGATGAAAATATTATTTTCACATTTTCCACTTACAAAATATGAAATGGAATCAATAGAGATGCCACTTTACGCATCTAGAGTTTTTCCAAAATCTAAGATTGACTCAGTTTATTTCGACTCAAGGGGTAGAATTACAAATAATAATACACACTACCTAACTTCTCTTGTTGGAGGCAATATCTCGATACCAAGAGAGAAGAATGATTTTGAAGACAGCTATGATCTAATGATAACAAAGTCTAGCACTATTACAACTATGAAGAAAAGAATGCCAAAAGTTCTAGATAGTTGCAAATACAAAGTCAATATTCAGACAAATAACTATGCACCCAATCTAGACGTTGGCGAAGACTATAGATTCTGCTATACAGATTTTTTTGCCCCCGCTGGTAGAAAATTTACAGACCGAGCCCAGTCTTTAATGTCACAAAATGGTTTTGGAAAGATGGAGCTTGTAGTTATGACAGGAACAGTTATCTGGTGGAAAGGACAGACTGAATGGGTTGAAAATGTTGATCCCGAACTACTAAAAGACAAGGTTATTCTAATTTTTGGCGGAATATCTGATCACGGGTATTTTCATAGACTTATTCAGTCAGCACAAAGTAAAAATATATCCCTACTATACTCAGAGTATGTAAATCCAGATTTTCTATGTGATGTTCTTTGTTTTTCTAGAATAAAGATAATGAATCATTATGCAGATCCCGGGGACGGTCAGCCAGCCCTGGGCCCTTCTAGAACTTTTGGTGAGGCAATAGCTTGCCAAAATATATGCTTGCATGGTCAAACTTACAATAATGACAACAAAGAGGGAATTGGAAAGAACATATGTGTCCCAGCAGAGTGGAATGATTATACAATTGAATATGATCAGTCTAAAAAAGATAATTTTAATACCTCTCTAGAAAAAGCACTTAGTACAAATTTGTCTAATATTGACTTTGAAAAAACAATATCAGTTGAGGAAAAATGTGATCAAATATTTGAAAAGTGTTTAAATCTATCTGGGTTAACAGATGAAAATAATAGACAGTAAAGATTCATGTCTCTTAGTGGCGAAAGAGTTTTATAGTAAAGATAAAAGTGAATTGTTATCATCCTGGAGAGTTAAAAAATTATTAAATGAGTTTTTTATTCCAGACTCTTATCTCTTTTTTGAAGATGAGAACTCTGTTTTACCTATAGTTGAGAAAAATGGTGTGGCTTATTTTTTTGGTGGAAATTTGCCTTTTAATGATTATAATTTAACTCCTAGCTCACCTGATATTTTAAATTTTGCTTTAAACACTTTGATAGAAAGAGGATTGAGATTTAGACTAACATCAATAAAGAGAGATTATATTGACTTGCTAGATAGCAATCTAAAGTTATTTGATGTTCCCTTTAATCAAAACTGGACAATTGATAATATAGCTAGCTTTGACATTGATACTTTTGTATCATCGCAGAAAAAGAAAAAAAGAGATAAAATAAAAAGAAGCTTTCGACTTCTAGATAGATTTAAATTTCTAGAAGTTTCAAGTCAAGAATATAAAAAAGAGTATTTAGATAAAGTATTTAAACTTTCATGCGAAAATTTTAATAAGCGAGGCAGGACAAATTGCTGGTCTAAAAACTTTTATCTATATAGTAAGTTTTTTGATCTATTTTTTGATAGTAATCTTAGAAGTATAAATAAATTTCTTGTAAATAGAGAGACTGGCGCAATCGCAGCTAGCTATAATCTTGTTTTAAATGATAAAGAGATATTTCTTTCATTTTCTAATTGTTATGACATGACACTCGAATACATTCAGTTTCTAATATACATCGATATTATTCGAACATCTTCCAAGATTGCTTCAAAAATAGGAGATCATATTTCCTTAAATGCCGGACGTGGAAATTTTGGATATAAATCAAGAGTCGGCTTTGAGCCGCAGCCAATGTATGCAATTGTAAAAGATGACGCATGGACTATTCAGAGGGATAATGACATAGACATTGAGAATACAAGATTAATTTACGGTAGAGATTTTGGCTGTTTTTTATAAAATTTAAATTTTTTGTTTATAATTTATCCATGAAAAATCTTAAGATTGGAGTTTTTGCTTATAATTGGCCACACTATAAAACGCAAATGGGCCTCACAAATCTCTACCTAAGCGGGATTAATGTTGACCATGTTTTTATGGCTGATCCTGTAAAGTTAAAATTTTATAAATCAAAGATAAGAGTAGGACCTAAAGATCTATACTTGCATAATACAAAAGATATATGCAAATCTTTCAACTTCAAATCTTCAGTTGTAAATCACAATAGTGTACAATGCGAGAATTTAATTAGAGAAAATAATCTGGATCTTGGTATAATATTAGGTGCAAGAATATTAAAGAAAAATATTGTTGATTCATTTAAAATAGGAATTATTAATATGCATCCCGGCTTGCTACCGGAAAATAGAGGTTTAGATAATCTTAAATGGGCAGTAATAAAAGAGCAAAAACAAGGTGTGACCACTCACCTTATTGATAAAAATATAGACAGGGGGTTTTTAATAGATAGACAGGAAATATCTGTATACAAAGATGATTCACTTGTTGATATACACTTAAGGCTTCAAGCAAAGGAGCAATCAATGATGATAGATGCTATTGACAAGATTGGAAAGATAAATTCTACTGAAGATCTCAAACTCCTGGACAATGGTAAGCATTACAATAGATCTATCCCGGAAGATATTGAGAAAGATTTTAATATATTATTTAGTTCCTATAGGGAAAAATATGGAGTTTAAATGCCAGCTGTAGTAAGAAAATTATTTGAAGATTATGTTAAAGAAAGATTTGACTTAGAAGATTGTATCGCTGTTAACAACGGAACAGCAGCGCTAATTGCGCCACTTTGGTCTTTAGATCTTCAGCCAGGCGATGAAGTCATCACAACTCCCTTTACTTTTATAGCAACTACAAATGCGATAGTGATTGCTGGTGGGACACCAGTGTTTGTTGATATAGATCCGGATACATATCTCATAGACCCTAACAAGATTGAACAGGCAGTCACAGAGAGGACTAGAGTAATACTTCCTGTACACTTGTATGGTCGAGTTTGTGCCATGGAAAAAATTAATGTTATTGCCGAAAAGCATAGCTTGTCAGTAATAGAAGATACTGCACAAGCTTTTGGCGCAGAACACGCATCTGGTAAATATGCTGGTATGATGTCTGACGCAGGAACATTTTCATTCTATAAAACAAAAAATATATCTACATTTGAAGGCGGAATGATTTGCATACCAAAGGGATCTAGGCTGGATTCTAAAAAGATAAGATCAATATGCGATCAAGGCCAGGATGGAAGGTATAATCACGTAAATATTGGATTTAACTTTAGATTAGCTGAACCACTCTGTCTAATGGCATATGAGCAAATGAAACTTCACATGAAAGGAATAGTATCAGAATTAGGGCTAAGAGGTCCTGCTCAAGGGCATTACCCGAATGTAGTATATGAACAGCCTGCTTATGTCAAGAGGGGAATATCTGGAAATTGTCCAATTGCAGAATCTGCAGCAAAATCAATAAGAGAAAGTATAAAGTGAAAGTAGGAATTCACCAGCCAAATTTTATGCCCTGGGCCGGCTATATTAGAAAAATTTATGAAAGTGATAAATTTGTTTTTTTAGATAATGTTAAATGTTCAAAAAATTCATTTTTCAATAGAAATAGATTTTCTTCAGATAAGCACTTTAATAATAATTTCTGGCTTTCATGCCCAATAAGTAAAGAATCTTATAGGAAAAATTTACTAGAAGTTGAAGCTAGTACACAGTTTATCAATAAGCATATTAGGTACTTTAAGACAAGACATGGAAAATCCGAAGAATCTGAATTTTTAGAAGAGATTATAGCACTGTATGCAGTGTTTCAGAAAGAAGATGATATTAATTTAGTAAAGTTTAACTGTGCATTCATTAGTCTAATTTCAAAATATCTAAATTTAGAGACTGAATTTTTTAAAGCTTCAGATATTGTGCTAGAGAGCAATCTTAAAAAGGAGAATCTTGTAATCCAGATTGTTAAAGAGCTAGGGGGCAATACCTATATTTGTGGTCACGGTGCAAAAAATTATCAAAATATATCATCATTTGAAATAGAAGGAATTGATCTACTCTATATTGATGAGGAATTTCACAATATTAAAACAATAAAAAATCAACATCTTAGCATAGTTGATTTAATGCTCCATGAGGGAATATGGAAAATCAGAAAGATGATTTTACATTAGACAATTATAAAAGATGTCTATTACTTGGTCTTAAAAAGGATTATAGGTTTATAACACTAGACGATTACTTTAATAACAAGTTTTGTCTAAATAAAAAGTATATAATTCTAAGGCATGATATTGATACACAGATTGATATTGCAGTTGAGATGGCAAAGATAGAAAGTGAAATAGGAATTAGTTCAACATATTTTATTAGACTTCATTCTCATGCATATAATCCACTTTGTGTAAAAGATCTCAGAAAGATACAGTCTATAAAAAAAATGGGTCATGAAATAGGATTCCATTACGAATCTGATTTTTATTTTATTATTAATAGAGATATAAAAGAATCACTTTTAAAAGAGGTTGAAATATTAAACTATTTGTTAAATGTTAAAATTAGAACAATCTGTCCACATGAACCTACAAGAACAGGACAGTTTTTTCTAGATGATTTAGATTTTAACCAGGCATATGACAAATCTATTTTAAATGATTTTAAATATATTTCTGATAGTAGTTGCAGGTGGCGAGACGGGTCTTTTATGGAGAATATTAATCAAGATCACATGCATCTTTATGTTTTAACTCATCCATATTGGTGGTACAATCAGACACCGATTGAGAATTATTAATTTTTTAGGAGACTAAGTGAAAAAGAGAAAGGTTGCAATAATAGGCTGCGGAGCAATATTCAATAGACATGTTGATTCAATAAGTTCTAATGAAAATTTTAAACTTGTTTCTGTATGCGATACTCAAAAAGAAATAGCAGATAACAAAGCAGAGAAGCATAATTGTAGTTCATATTATAGTCTTGATGAATGTCTTGAAAAAAGTAATGCTGACTTCTATGTTCTTGCTACACCGAATAGCCTTCATTATTCTCAAGCAAAAAAGTGTATAGAAAGTAAAAAAGATATACTTGTTGAAAAGCCTGTAACACTATCTTTAGATCAACTAGATGATATAATAATGCTTGCAAAAAAAGAAAATGTAGAAGCATACGGTGTATTGCAAGTTAGACTTAATAATTCTGTAAGTGCTATAAAAGAATGTCTGGAAAAAGATCTTTTAGGGAAAATTAGAGGCGCAAGTCTAATTCAAAGATGGCAAAGACCAGTTGAATATTTTAGTGGGTGGAGATCAATTCCGAAAATAGGGGGCGGCACATTACATGAAGTTGGAATTCATTATATTGATATTCTTCAATATCTAATTGGAAAGCCCAATGTCTTGTTTGCGAAAGAATACAATACTAAGCATTTAAAATCTGATATTGAAGATACAGTATATGCCATTCTTGATTACGGAACATTTGGGGGAAATATGGAGATAACAATTAGTGCAGAGCCTCATAATCTCGAATGCTCTATTAGCATATTAGGATCAAATGGCTATATAAAGCTTGGCGGAAAGGCATTGAATCTGGTTGAGAGTTATAATTTCCTAAGTCACGGTGCCAAGCGACAGTTTGAAAATATTCTAGAATCATATGAGAATGTAACATATATACCTCCCAATAATTACGGATCGTATTTAGGATCATGTCCTAATCATATAGGGGTTTATAAAAACTTAGAAATGTTTAAAATTGAAAATACTAGAGACGCTTTATCAACGATAGAGGATATTTACACCGTCTGCGGGAGAGATTACAGATGAATATTGGTATAATAGGGCAGGGTTTTGTCGGCTCTGCAATTAGAGAGGGTCTGGGTTCTTTCTATAGTACTCTTACATATGACTTAGACCCAGCAAAATGCAATAGTACACATGATGATGTTTGCGAAAAATCAGATATTATTTTTGTATGTCTGCCTACGCCCATGAGAAAAAATGGTAGCTGCGATACACGTATTTTAGAAAGCGCTATATCTAAAATTGACAAATATTGCTTAAATAAGGCATCACCAATTATTGTAATTAAATCAACTATACCACCCGGTACAACTGAGAGAATTGGAAAGAGTGTAAGTTTGCCTGTCTGCTTTTCACCTGAATTTTTAACTGAAGCTAATTCTTTTGAAGATTTTAAAAACCAGACAAGAATAATAATAGGCGGACCAAGACCATCAACGGGAACCGTTAAGCAGATGTTTAGAAAAGCTTTCCCGACAATACCAATTGTAAAAACTGGCACAAAGACAGCAGAGATGATAAAATACTTTACAAACTGCTTTCTAGCCACAAAGGTTATCTTTGCAAACGAGATGTATGAAATATGTGAAGGTGCAGGTATAGACTACGATAAGGTTTGTGAGTATGCTTTGTATGATACTAGAATAGGAAGAACACATCTTGCTGTACCTGGTCCAGATGGAGACAGGGGTTTTGGAGGGCATTGTTTCCCTAAGGATCTTTCTGCTATGATAAAATTTGCAGAAGATTGCAATATTAGCTTTGAAAGATCTGATTTCTTAAGAACTGTAAAAAAATCAAACAGTGTTTATAGAACAAAAAGAGATTGGGAATCTATGAAAGGTAGGGCAGTAAGTGAAGACTAGTTTGGTTACGGGCGGCTGCGGATTCATTGGAAGCCACGTTGTAGATAAGCTCGTAGATATGGGTCATAAAGTTATTGTAATTGACGATCTTTCTGCACCTGAAAATGAGGAGTTTTACTATAATGAAAAGGCTGAATATTGGAAAAAAGATATATCTAAAGATGACTGTAGCGAGTATTTTGCTAATGTTGATTACGTCTTTCACCTTGCCGCTCGCAGTCGTATTCAGCCTACTATTGAAAATCCTGGAGAGTGCTTCGAAGTTAATGTAGTAGGTACGCAGAGGGTTCTAGAATGGTCCAGGATAAACTCTGTAAAGAAAATTGTATATTCTAGCACGTCATCCCTATACGGCCAACAGAATTCAATACCGTTTCAGCCAAATATGCCAACTAGCTGCTTAAACCCGTACTCAATGTCAAAGTGGATGGGAGAGCAAGTTTGCAAATTATATTTTCAACTTTATAATATTGAATCTATAACACTAAGATACTTTAATGTCTACGGTCCGCGAGAACCAATAAGGGGAACTTATGCTCCAGTTATTGGTTTATTTAAAAGACAATCTAAAGCTGGAAGAAGAATGACTATAGTCGGAAATGGAATGCAAAGAAGGGACTTTACTTATATATCCGATGTAGTTGATGCAAATATTAAAGCTTCAACATCAAATATTAAACACGGTATCTATAATATTGGAACTGGGGAAAATTATTCAATTATAGACGTTGCAAAATTAATAAATCCCCAGACTGGATTTAGATATATTGGTGAAAGACCTGCTGAGGTTAGTGAAACACTTGCAGATATAAGCAAAACAGAAAAAGATATCAAATGGACACCAAAATATTCACTAGCAGAAAAGATAAATGACTACTAAGAAAAAGAGAAGGAATTGGGCAAAGAATAGGGAAATTCTAAAATCAATTCCAAATCCGTCCAAAGATGCATACGAAATAAAAATGAAAATTCCGGAGCTTACATTTGAGGGTGTTCGGGGCCAGCCTGATTTTGCAAAACTATATATTACATTTTATCCGAATGATAAAGTTATTGAATTAAAGTCACTTAAAGAATATTTCTTTGCGTTCCGTAGTCAGCTATATTCTTATGAAAGAATTATAAATGTAATTTATGATGATATGATGTCTGCCTACGAACCTTCTAGATTGCGCCTGGTAATGACTTGTAACCCAAGGGGCGGTATATCATCTAAACTAACAGTTGATTCAGACTGGGAAATAAGGGGCGGCAATGATATGTTTAGAGACTGGGTTGGTCAGTCAGATGAGTGGTAGATTAATTTTAACTAAAATTTAAAATACACAAAAATATTCTACTTTTCTATTAGCCACATTGATTGAAAAATTTAATTTATATGTGTAATATTAATCAATGGAGAAAGTATGATAACTACAAAGAGTCAATTTCCTACGGGAAAACCGCATGTCTCATTTTCAGAAATAAAAATATGGAAAGAGTGTTCATGGAGGCATAAGCTGACGTATATTGATAAAATAGATATGTTTGAACCTTCTCCATATCTAGACTTTGGCACTGCAGTCCATGAAGGTTGTGAGACTTATTTAAAAGATAGACAGGTAAATGCTGAAAAGCTAAAAAAAGATATAACAGCCGCATGGAAGAAGCATGGCTTTGATGATCCTGAATGGGTGGCTAAACAGCCTTCATGGTATTTAAAATCATCAAATGTAGGTGTTGATAAGTGGTGTGAATGGGCTGAAAACATGTGGTCTGAAGTTCCTGAATTTTTAGATGAAACTTTTCCCGGATGGGAATGCTTCGATGCTGAAGAAACATTGTATGAATCAATAGAGAAAAAAGATATATCATTTAAGGGCTTTATAGATGGAATTATAAAAGTTCCTAAAAAGCGAGGTTCTGGTCACGTATACTGGATTATTGACTGGAAAACAGCAGGCGCATACGGATGGAGAAGAGATAAAAAACAAGATCTTGGAATGACAGCACAGTTAATTCTTTACAAGCATTTCTGGGCAAGGAAGCATGACATTGATATAAAAGATGTTAGATGCGGTTTTATTTTATTAAAACGAGGCGGAAAACAAGGGAAGATATGTGAGCTAGTTACTGTCTCTGTAGGTCCAAAAGCACTTGAAAAAGGTGTAAAGTTGATGAATAATATGGTAGGATCTGTTGATAAAGGAATGTTTTTAAAGAATAGAAACTCTTGTACATATTGCCCATATGAAAAAACAGAACACTGTAAGTAATTCTTGTTTTAACAGAAACAAGGTTTTGTGTAATATTCCATAATGTGGAGCTAATAAAATAATGAGTAAAAAGAAAATAATCGTGCTCTCTGATCACGCACTGTCAACATCTGGTGTGGGAGTTCAAACTAGACATCTAATAGAAGGTCTATTGGAAAAAAACTCCTATTCTTTTAGGCAATTTGGTGCTGCTTTAAAGCACAATGACTATAGGACAATTGTTGTAAATGATGATTTTATAATTAAGCCAATTGATGGGTTTGGTGATAGAGAAACACTAAGGGTTACAATAGCATCTGAGAAACCAGATGCAATTTTAATATTCACTGATCCAAGATTTTTTATCTGGCTTTTTGAAATGGAAGATGAAATTCATCAAGTATGTCCAATTATTTGGTGGCATGTTTGGGATAATGAACCATACCCAAGATTTAATGCACCCTTGTATATGTCTACTGATTTAATTAATTGTCACTCTTATCACACATATACCCAGCTTAAAGATAAGTTTCCAAATAAGGTAAACTTTGTACCGCATACAGTACCTCCCCATATTTTCCGGAAGCTTCCGGAAAATATGGTATTGATAAATAAGCGAAAACTATTAGGCCCCGAGAGGGAAGATCATTTTGTAGGAATATGGGTAAACAGAAATGCAAAGAGAAAAAGATCTTCAGATGTAATTCACTCATGGAAACTATTTTTAGACAATCTAGAAAAGAAGCATGGCCATAGAAATGCAACACTTATTATGCATTGTGATCCATATGATCAAGAAGGAGCAAATCTGGTCCAGGTTGCAGAAATGTTTGAAGTTCACAACAATGTTTTATTTTCTTCAGAAAGATTAGATTTTGAGCAAATGAATATTCTGTATAATATTTCTGATTTTTGTTTAAATATATCCTTTGCAGAAGGATTCGGATTATCAACTTTAGAATCAATGATGACTGGAACACCTATAATAGCGCAGACTACCGGGGGTCTAACAAGACAAGTTGTAGATCACCGTGATGGTAGTGAAAACGGTGTTGCATTGCAAACAGAATTTAGAACCCTAGTGGGATCGCAGGGTGTACCATATATCTATGAAGACTATGTATCATCAGAAACTACTGCGAGCGGAATTATGAAAATATATGAGCTTGATGATAATGAAAAATCAAACTTGTCAGATAAGGTTTTAGATTATGTAAGTTCAGAGTTTAAATATCAAAATATGATTGATACTTGGGATAAAACACTTACAGATACAATTGAAAACTGGAAAGAAAATTATGAACGATACTCAGTCAATACTTACTAGAGGAATATATTAAATGAGAGCAATAATTAGAGCACCACTATTGTCTGTTAGTGGATATGGAGTCCATTCAAGACAAATATTTTCTTATTTGGAAAATTCTAAATTTAACTTCGACATAGAGACACAAATTGTTAACTGGGGAAACACTTCCTGGCTGATAAATCCAGATAGTCACGGGGGAATAGTTAATAGGATAATGGGTGCGTCAGGGAAGCTAGAATCAGTCGCAGATATTTCTTTTCAGGTTCAACTTCCAGATGAATGGGATCCCAATTTAGCTAGAACAAATATAGGAATTTCCGCAGTAGTAGAGACAGAATCATGTAATCCCGAATGGGTTCTAAGATGCAATTTAATGGATGCTGTTATAGTTCCATCTGAACATGCAAAAAAATCTCTAGAGAGATCAGGAAATCTAGATGTCCCAGTTTTTATTATACCCGAGTGGTTTTTTAACAATATTACCGAGGAAGATTTCTCAGAAAATGAATTTGCAAATATGAGTTTTGATACATCTTTTAACTTTCTTATAATCTCACAACTCACCGGACAAACACCTGAAACAGACAGAAAAAATATATTTAATACTATTAGATGGTTTTGTGAAACCTTCAAGGATGATCCGGATGTTGGTCTCGTACTTAAGACAAACCACGGAAGGGGAACTTCAATTGATAGAGAGTTAACAAAAAACCTTATTAGAAAAATTATAGGTGAAATAAGACAGGGAGAGTTTCCAAAGATTCATCTTGTACACGGAAATCTTGAAGAGAGTGAAATATGTGGTCTTTATAAAAATCCTTCAATAAAGTGCTTAATTAATCTAACTCGGGGTGAAGGTTTTGGTTTACCTATACTAGAGGCTGCAGCATCATCGCTCCCTGTTATTGTCACCAATTGGTCTGCACATACAGAATTTCTTTCATTAGGAAAATTTTTAAAGATAGATTACGATATTGTTAAAGTTCCAGATGAAAAAATTGACAATAGAATATTTGTGCCTAATGTAAAATGGGCTGATCCTCATGAGAAGGATTTTAAAAGAAAAATTTTAAAATTTAGAAAAAAGCCGTCGCTTCCAGAGTCGTGGGCAGATGACCTTTCTTTAAAAATTATTGAAAACTATTCACAGGGTGCAGTGTGTAAAATCTACGACAAAGTTTTGGATGAAATAATCTAACATGACATCTAGCATTTTTATCATTTCTATATCTACCATAGTTTTAGGGCTTTTAGGATACTCTATATATCTCAACATAAAACTTGGGATGACAATACTTGACGCAGAAGACTCAATTGAAGAGTGTCTAGATATAATAGATGAAAGATACAACTCTATTTCAAAAATACTTGAAATACCTATATTTTTTGACTCTGTAGAGGTGAGAAGAGTTATAGGTGACATTGAAGCGACTAGGAATGCTCTTCTAGCTGTTGCAAATAAGATTTCCAAGCTAGATAGAAATAAAGGGGAAAAGGTGTGAAAAAAGTAAAAAAAAGAACAATTAGAAGAGGTAAGAAAAAAAGTAAAAATAACTATTTTAATCAAGGAACACATGATGCTATTAGGTGTTATCAGCAGACAGACATACAGGGCGAAAAGCATAAAATATATGTAGAGTCTATTTTGCCAGCTTTTGACAAGCTTGCTGAAAACTTGATTTTTATACATAAGTTTGCAAAAACTCCAGATTCATTTGAAAGAATGAAAAATGATTGTGTTACATTTCTATATGAAACTCTTCATAAGTTTGACCCGGATAGAGGTACAAAAGCTTTTTCCTATTTCAACGTTGTTGCAAAAAACTGGCTTATCATTCAGAGCAAAAAAAGAACAAAACAAATGAAAAGAGTTTTGAGCATTGAAGCTATTGAAGAGGCAACTGGGGCTGAAATAAGTTTTCATGAATCATTTAGAGTTGAACCTTCGCAGGAAAAATCTATTTTAAGGGCAGAATCTAAAAAAGATCTTGAAGAGTTGCTTACACAAATTAAACACTCACTAAAGACTGAGAAAGAAATAGCATGTATTGATGCAATTATATCTTTGTTTGAAAGAGTCGACGACCTTGAACTCCTTAACAAAAGAGCAGTATTTGTCTATCTTAGAGATATATCAAATCTTTCGCCAAAGCAACTTTCTGTTACAATGTCAAAAATAAGAAAACAATATCGAGAAATATCAGATAAAAATGATTTTCTTCTATTATTTGGAGATTAGAATGGAAAAAAGTAATAATATAATGTCTAGCATAAAGGAAAAAGAGGATAGAATAAGCAAATTCTCTGATCTTCTTGACTCTCTTGAGAATACAGAAGATAAGAAAAAATTATTGTGGAAAGAAGTTTATGAAAATGCCCTGACAGACAGGGAAAATGCAGGAATTCTTTTAACTGATCTTCTTTTTCAAACAAAGGGAAATTTAGCAAATCATGGGACATATGGCACAATTTTAACTAAATACCTTGAAAGAATGTCAAAATGCAATGATCAAATACTTAAGTTAGCTGAACTAATTGCAAAGGAAGAGGAAAAATCTGTAGATATAGATGATATCTACGGAAAGATAAGCGGTGAATAGATGGGAAAAAGGGCAAAAACTACAAGACATGCAATTTTTGGAAGATTTAAAGATGATGATGGACAGGGCGGAGATAATAGAATTCTTCACGAAGCTGTCGTCGTTGAGTTTTTCCCAAACCCGGTTAGGGACTTAACAAAAGACTCACTTTCACAAATCGGAGTAACACAATTTGAAGCTTACTATAACGGTAAAACAATGCCAGCTGGAAGGATATCGAAAGAAAGAATTGTAAGAATGCCACGATGCTCACTTGCTGCTATAGTTACAGCTGGACGAGGTGGCCACAAAAGTTCATCACCAGAAATATTTTACCCACTCTTTCCCCATTTAACGACTCCTATAAAACCTGGTGAAAAAGTATGGGTAATATATGACAGGCCTGGCGGCGCAGGATTTTGGATTTCTCGAATAGCTTGCGACTTACATGTTGATGACTTAAATTATTCTCATCACAATAGAGGGTATCTCTATAAACAAGTGTATACTCCAGAAACAAGTGCGGAACATGCGGTTCCAGAGCCACCACCTGCTCCAGGTGCAGAGCCTGAAGAAGCAGTTGAAGACGAAGAAAGCGCATTGTCGCCCTTTATTTATGGCTGGCCAGAAGGCGGTGAGGGAAACCCATTTAAAGATTCTTTCTATGAATCAGGCGCATTTAACAAGATTGTTCAAACTTCAACATCTTATGTAGATGAATTTAATGGAGAGCCAGTTCCAAGATATTCTCCGGTTCTAGGAGAGACAGTTATTCAAGGATCTAATAATACTCTAATCTCCCTGGGCCAGGATAGAGATTTGCTTCTCTCGACAGACACCATGGACCCTAAAATAAAAGGTATTGGGGCAATAGATATGGTTGTTGGAAGAGGTCAGACTGATGCAACTTCTGCAATATCAAATCATGAGATTACGACCCGGGGACAAGTTTCACTAAATGAATACGAAGCTTTTGATCTTCCGGTATATGAAGAGATAAATAAATATCCGATGGCAACAGAGGATCCCCCTGAGGGGAATCTAGATGAAGGAAACCCTGATTTTATTCATGATCTTTCAAGAATATACATTTCTATGAAATCAGACGGAGATGCAAATTTTGACCTAGAGTTTGTAAATGAATTTGCACCACCTATCGAAGGAGTTCCTTTTATTGTAGCCAAGTCAGATGAAATAAGACTTGTGGGAAGGGGAAGTGTTAGAGCTAGGTCAGAAGCCGGTGCAGAGCTTGGCCTGATGTCAAATGATGAAGCTTATATCACAGGCGGAAGAGTATTTTTAGGCGCACCAGAAGAAACTCATGGTGCACCTGGCCATTATCATGTAATGAGAGGCGAGATACTGCTCTCAGCGGTTGAGAACCTATGCGAAGGCTTGTCATATGCACTTGGCGCTCCAGAAGATTTTCCGCTTGGAATTCCATGTGGAAATATCGGGGCCCCGCTAACAACCGCTTTTGATATTCAGATGACACTTGATGCTTTCAAAGAAGAGGTTGCAGCATCTTTAAGTGCTGTGGTCCACACAGAGTAAAACATGGCAGATACACTACCTTGCGAGTTGCCCGGAATGAACGAGCTAATGCTCGCATTTGATGCAGCTCTGGGTCCCCTAGCAGTTGGAATTGAGCTAGCGCTAGACCCCTCCCTAGCACTTGATGTAACTTCAGATTGGGCAATAGAGAATCTAGATGCTGCCCTTGCAATGACAGTTCCTACATTTGCTTTCAATCTTGCACTTGTTGAAGTTATTAAAATTGCCATAGATCTTCCATCCCTAGGTTTTCCGTTCAGTGTAGGATTTACTATTCCCGGATGGGGATTGCCTCAAATTGATGCTCTAACCGGTCTCTTGTTTGACATGATAATGATACCAATAAATCTAATGATTGGATTGATCAGTCTTGAAATCACTCCCGATGTATCTTTGTGTGATTTAATTAGGGCTGGATTGCCTGATATACCGGGTCAAGACATTTGTGTTGAATGCATTATGGCGAGGATTGGCCCTATCTTTGGAATGGAGTGCTAGGTTTTGAGCATAAGAGATTTTAAAGATGGCTGGTTTAACTATTTGATTGGAAATCTCATCAAGAGCAAAAAGCCCCCTCCGCAAATTCAAAAAATAGTAGATGAAAGGTTGGAAAAATGTCTTTCGTGTGAGCATTTGAGAAAGAAAAAGACTTCTAGCCCAAGAATATATTTACAATCTTGCAGCATGTGCGGATGTGCGTTTCCTGCTTTAGCATTTGCATATAAGAAAAGTTGCCCGGATGGCAAGTGGCAAGAGATACCCGGATCACTTTTTGATTAAAATGTCTGCCTAGAGATTCTCCGGTATACCTATTACTAATAATAGTGTAGAATATTTTTGCGTAATTGTCTAATTATTTACGCTGGAGAATTTAATGAAAGAACAAGAAGTAAAGAGAGTTGTAAAGCTTAGAGAATATCTAATCAATTATTACAATTCACTAGAGGGAAAGAATGAGCCAAGCTCAGTAACAAAAACATCAGAAATTGCACTATTTTGTGAATCAATTATAAGGAGTGCCGATGATATTCTAAAGCCTTATGTAAAGTTTCAATAGGCTTATATAGCTAATAATTTTTTTCATTCGTCTTTAAATTTTTGTTGCAATATAATTACTAATCGGAGGGTTATAAAGTGCCTACTACATACGTTGACACAGTTGAGTCGGAATATGACTGGTTATCTTCTGGAATTATGCCAGATGAAACTATTACCAGAACACCTGTACTAGATGAAGATGGAAATGTTATAGATGAAGGCCAGGTAATCTTTAGCTTTCCAATTGGGATAACACTTCCCCTAGAGCTTGGAACAGAAACTTCTGGAATCTTTGATCAAACATTTAATTCAATAGCAGCAATTAGTATGGGTCTCAGGCTTCTAGTTATGACAAATCACTTTGAAAGATTGGGTAATCCTTTTTATGGTGCAAATTTAAGAGAATTAATAAGCGAATATGGAAATTTGCCAGATTTTGAAAGTCAGGCAATGGAAAGAATAAAGACAGCTGTCTCTACATACATGCCAATCATTAATCTTGATGACTTTACATCTAAGATGGTAGAGAATAATGATCCAGCACTTTTACAACTCGAACTACAAATAAAATATGATATACCCCAGCTTGGATCAACTGGAAATGTTTTAAAAGTTCACTTCAATCTAATGTAAGACTATGGCTAATAAAAATAAATTAAAAAGTATCAGAGAATCACAGCGATCTTATCTAAATAGAGATTTTAGTTCCTTTCGAAGAAGTTTAACTGAATATGCAAGGACTTTTTTCTCAACCAAGATATCTGACTTTAGTGAGAATGGTCTAGCAGGAATGTTTATAGAGATTAATGCATATGTGGGTGATGTAATGTCATACTATATAGATCATCAATTTCAAGAGCTTGATATTACAGAGGCCACAGAGACAAAAAACATTGAAAGGCTAATAAGATCAACAGGCGTAAAAATAAAAAGCGCAGCACCTGCAGTTGTCAATATAGAGTTCTATCTAGAAATTCCATCAACTATTGTTAATGGTGTATATGTTCCAAACGTTGACTTAATGCCAACTATAAAAGAGGGGACAAAGGTCAGATCGGGTGGCGGAGTTACTTTTGTACTAGTTGATGATGTAAAGATGGGAGAAAAGAAAATGAACGGTAATTTCTTTGCATCATACAGTGTAATGAAAAAAGATTCTGCTGGAAATCCATCTTCATTCTCAGTAATGAGAACAGGTATATGTGTATCTTCTTCTGTAAAATCTGAGTCTTATACAATTCCAAATACATTTAAATCATTTAGATCAATAACACTTTCAAATAGTAATGTGAATGAGATTATAAGTGTTTTTGACTCTGAGGGTAATGAATACTACGAGGTAGAATCTCTTTTGCAAGATACAGTATTTAGAAGATCTCCAAATACATCAATGGATAGGGAGGAGGTTGACGAGTCATTACAGCTAATACCAGCAGCTAGAAGATTTATTTCTACGACATCGAATAGAACAAAAAAGACAGCGCTAAGATTCGGGGGAGGATCATCTCTCTCTACAGACGATGATATAATGCCAGATCCGTCAGATCTTTCCCTTCCCTTATATGGAAGAAGAACAACTTTAAGTAATTTTACAATTGATCCAAATAAACTTTTATCTACTACAACAGCAGGTGTAGCACCGCAAAATACTGAATTAACAATAACATATAGATATGGAGGAGGTCTCAATCATAATGTTTCAGAAGGATCCATTAGATCTGTTCAAACTCTTGTTTCAAAATTTAGATCATCTGTTTCAACATCACAGAGAGGATCAATAAGGGCATCTATTGAGGTTATAAATAGAGAACCGGCAAAGGGTGGGGAAAATTCACCTAATATTAATGAAATGAGAACTATAGCTCTCAACAGTAGAAATGCACAAATGAGAATTGTAACAAAGCAAGATTTAATAGCTAGAATTTATTCAATGCCCAATAAGTTTGGAAGGGTTTTTAGATGCAGCGTTAGATCAAATCCGAACAATCCGATGGCGTCAATTGTTTCAATTATTAGCAGGGATAGTGAGGAGAAGCTATCTGTCTCTCCTGATACATTAAAAGAAAATCTGCGTGTATTTCTCAATGAGTCAAGACTCATTTCAGATGCAATTGATATTGTTGATGCATCAGTAGTAAATTTAGGTGTAAGATTTGCAGTAACTACAAAACCAAGTGCAAATAGTGATCTCGTTGTTCAGAAGGTAAATGGAAATTTAAAAGATTATCTTTCTATTGAAAACTTTCAAATTGGGCAACCGCTTATGATGACAGATTTAGTAAATATTATTATTAATACAACTGACGTTGTATCACTTGTTGAATTAAGTATTTTTAATAGAACAGGAACTATTGATGGAAATATTTACAGTGATACGTCTATGTCAATAGACGAGAATACTAACATGGGAGTCTTAAACTGCCCACAAGGAAGTATTTTCGAAGTCAGATTTCCAGAAGATGATATAGTCGGTAGCGCGAGATAACTACAATGTATAGAATTTTAACAGCAAGCAAAGACACATATATCACAAATAAGATAATTAGTAATACATTTAGAGCGACTGATTCTAATGTTGGAAGAGCATCTACTTTAGATATTTTTAAACTTTATAATGAATCATCTATTTCAGGAACCACAAACCCTGTTGAAATAAGTAGAGCACTAGTAAAGTTTGATCTTAATCCGCTAAGAGCACTCACAGCATCAAGTCTGGATATAAGCTCCAGTAAATTCAAAGTAACTTTAAAACTATCAGATGTCTACGGCGGTCAGACAACACCTAGCAACTTTAAACTTATAGTCTTTCCACTTTCAAAATCTTTTGATCAGGGGATGGGAAGAGACATATTGACCTTTGCTGACCTGGATTCTGCTAACTTTATAACATCTTCAGTTTCTTCTGGCTCACCTGTCCTATGGTTTGTCAGCGGTGCTGATAAACAAGGGCTGCTAGATTCTGACGATATAGATATTATATCTAGTGGAAATCTTAGTGATGGAAAAGGAGTCGTCGACCTCTGGAGATCACAAACTTTTTATACTGGCGATGAAGATCTTGAAGTTGATATTACTGATATAATATCAGGAACACTTGCAGAGCAAATTCCCGACTTTGGATTTAGAATATCATATTCTGGATCAGAAGAAACTGATACATATACTAGATTTGTCAAGAGATTTTCATCAGTTCAGTCTTCTGATTATTTAAAGAAGCCCGCACTCATAGTGAAATACGATGATTCTATTCAGGATTACCACAGATCGTTCTTTTTTGAAAGTTCAGGTAGCTTATTCTTAAATAATTCTAGCCAAAGACAATTAAAAAATTTAGTATCTGGTGCAGCTGGCACCGAGCTTACAGGGCTAAACTGTCTACATTTAAAACTTATCACTGGATCTATTGCCAGCGGAACTCTATTTAAAAAGACAATTACAGGATCTCAGCATAAAATCGGTGATTCTTTTATTACTGGAATTTATTCTGCATCATTTGCAATAAGTGAGTTTGAAGATAGCAGTTTATTTTCTCATGTCAGAAATGCACAAAGTGCTAGTTTTACTGCAATATGGTCGCCTATTGATGAATCTTTTGCATTTTTAACATCTTCGCTAGTTATAAATAGAACAAATCGAACTTCATTTGACAATGACTCTAGCAGGCTTATAGTCAAAGTTACAAATATGAAATCTATATATAGAAAAAATGACAAAGTTAGATTTAGAATATTCGTAGAAGATATTGATAGACAAGTAGTATTTAAAAAGCTTCCAATGGAGACAAAAAGCCAGATATTTACACAAATGTACTACAGGATAAGGGACGTTATATCTAATGAGATTATAATCCCATTTGAAAAATCAAATAGATCAACAATATGTTCAACAGATAGTGAAGGTATGTATTTTGACTTTTACATGTCATCCCTGGCACCTGGAAGATTATATACTATTGATTTTGAAATAGACGAGCTTGAAAATAGCCTCCTTTTCACAGAATCAGCAACAAAGTTTAGATTGGAAAACTAAATGTCAACAAAAAGTGAAAAAGTAATTCCAAAACGGCCAAATTTATTTTCTGAGCTTAGAACTAGAAACGCTGAGCCTATAACGTTTGATGAAGTAACTCTAAAGAAGCTGCGAGATACTAATTTTTTCGAGGAGGAGTCTTTTAGATATGAGCCGATGGGATCCGGAATAAAAAGCACCCAAGAGCTAAGTGTCAATTACGATAAGTTTGAAAATCATGTTTTCTTCGACTCTGCCCAGGCTAAAATAAATATTGCTTTTGATAAGATTATCAATGATTTTCCTTTTGACGGAACGAGAAAACAACAAGAATCATTTTTTGATAATATGACTGGTTATGAAAACCATATTTTTGGAAACTTCCCTAAGCATGTTGGATTTTTAAACTTCTCCGGCGCAATCGGATTAACACCGGCAGGACTTGCACCAAAAACTGATGGTAATTATATTGAAGTGAAAGATTCAAAAGGTTCACAGTTTCCAACATTTTCTACAGTAAGAGATGGAAACATTGCAATAGAATTCCAAAACAATCCATTTACATTTGACTATCACCTATATGTGTCACCTAAGGCAAATGATTGTCAAATAATCTTTCAAAAGATGCTTAACTCTGAAAAAAGTGTCTCAATTGCGCTGAGTGCTAGCTCATCACCGACAACATGTGATTTAATTTTTGGAATATCTTCTGGATCACAAAAAATATTTGTCTCTTCATCAATACCGAAGGGTGAGTTTTCACATCTTACAAATATTTACGATCGAGGCGCAGATAACAAAGCCAAAATTTATCTTAACGGCACACAAGTAGCTACTTCATCAAACTCTGCAGAGTTTAATCTTTCATTCAATCAGGCATCTCTTTACATCGCCTCGGGATCTACGTTTAGTGTAGATGCTTCAAAGATGCCAGATGGTGAACCAAACTTTATCCCTAAAGAAACATTCTCAGGATCTATGGATGAGTTGAGAATTTTTCACAAGATACTTAGTCCAGTTTTTCTAAAAGAGAATGCTAAGAAGACAATATATGCATCTAAAGACTTAAAGCTTTATTTTAAATTTAACGAGGCAAGCGGTACCTATAAACCTTCTGATGCAGTCTTAGACTCTTCGGGAAATTCTCTACACAGTCTTATAACAAACTATAAAAATGTAAATCGTCTAACAGGCTCTATAGAAAACCCTATGACACAAGAAAGGTCAAGTCTTTCACCCATTTTATTTCCTGATCACTACTTAGTCAAAAATTTCAATACAAGACTTTTAACTTCTGCATCTCGCTATGATCTTGTAAATCCAAATATTATTACCAAGCTAGTTCCGCCCCATATGTTTTTAGATGGTCAACAAGCACAAGGGTTTAATCATCTTCAGGGGAAAATATTTGATCCAATCTCTGGAAAGTCAATACCCGGATCAGCAAGACTAGGATCAGCTCAGTTATTAACATCATTTTTGCTTATTTACGGAAAGGCATTTGACGAACTAAAGATGGTCATAGATAGTATTTCTAACTTTTTGCATCTTGATTATGACGATTTTGAGACAGCGCCAGATAAACTTTTACCTCATGTTGCAAAGTATTATGGTATCGACTTGCCAAGCCTATTTTCAAATGCTACAATATTTGAATTTATTGAAGGAGAAGATATTGGTGATGTTTATGGTTTTGCACCAAAGTCTCTAAGACAGCTTCAGTCAGATTTATGGAAAAGATTTTTAATTAATCTTCCGTATATTAAGAGAACTAAGGGAACAGTAAATAGTGTAAAGTCGACACTTAGATCTTTTGGAATAAATCCTGATAATTTAATGACTGTAAGAGAGTTTGGTGGACCCACTAAAAAATCACTTAGCAGTCTGAGAAAGAGAAAGATAAAGAATCTACCGCTTTTAGATTTTTCAGGATCTGTTAAATTATCACCAGGGACAGAGGATTATAATGGATATTTCTCAGAAATGCCCCATATTATATCACCTGCACTAACGGGATCTAGGGTTGAACCTGGCTATCCTCCAATACAGGGAGATTTTGTATCAAAATCACCTAGCATGAGAAATGGAATATCTGACAATAGAGAAGATGGACTTCTTACATCAGGATCTTTTTCCTATGAAGCATTCTATAGATACCCAGAAAATAGACAAGTAAACTTTAGGCATCCGGTCACACAAAGCCTTGCAAGGCTTCTAGTTACGGGATCTAGCATAGCAAAAGGTGCAGTTGTTGCAAATCTTATAGCACTATCTGGTACATCACCTACACTAAGTCTATACGTAAGATCGTCGCTAGTGTCAGGCTCTGAAGGTATGAAACTTTCACTTTCTGGAGCACAAATTTTTAATGGTGATCCATGGTATATTTCTTTTGGAAGGATTAGAAGCGATGATGTTGTAACTTCTGTTTCTGAAAGTCATCTTGCAAATCCCGTCTCTTTCGTAGGATCTTCTTCTTATTTTATTAGATGCTCAAACGCAGCAAACGGAAAGATATTTAAATCTTATCAGTCATCAAAATTATTCAAGGATGTAGGATTGACATCCGCTTTTGAAAATGCAAGTCTTGCTCACAATGTAAGCGGGTCAATTATAGCTTTGGGCTCTTCTAGCCTGGGAACCTATACCGGCCTTTTCCTAAGCGATACCAAGCTAGACTTTGTAAAAGGGTTTGAATCAGATGATAGGCTTAAAGCTACAGCGACTAGATTTACAGGTCAGATTGGAAAAATAAGATTCTGGTCTGGTGCACTTACAAAAGAACAGTCAAGCGAGCATACACTTGATCCAAGCTCAATTGGAAGTGAAAATCCAAATATTCATTATAGCTATGAAGCACACAATACGGGATCTTGGTTTAGGCCAAGAATAGACTTACAGCTTGAGCAGCCCGGGATATCTGGGTCAATTTCAGGCGGGATAAATCTCGTAAACTATACCCAGGAATTGGGACCAGTTACAGGAAGCGGTTTTGAAGCAAACAAGCTATTAATTAAAAATAGACAAGTTTTTTATTCGCAGCTATCACCCAAATTTGATTTGGCACAATCTGACGAGAAAATTAGAGTAAGAAGCTATAAGTCTGCAGCTTTAATAGATGAAAGTACATATGCATCCTCAGCCCCGGTCTATGAAGTTAGAAAGTCTGAATCCCCCGATGATGATAATAGATTTTCAATTGAGTTTTCAGCTGTAAAAGCTCTAGATGATGATATTATGACATTATTTTCTAGTCTAATGTTTTTTGATAATGCTTTGGGTGATCCTAATCTTCTTTTTGATGAAATTTATCCTGATATTGAGCAGGCAAGAAAAGTTTATTTTAGAAGACTTTATGCAAAACCAGAGTTTAAAAACTACTACGAGATGTTTAGGTGGTTTAATAGCTCTTTTGGGTACATAGTCGAGCAACTTGTCCCTAGAAATACAAAATTTCTAGGAATAGATTTTGTATATGAGTCTCACCCTCTTGAAAGAAGTAAGTTTAGATATTTATTTGATGATATTTATCTTTTTTCAAAAGAGAGATCTTTTGATAGAGGCGATATTTTATTATCACAGTATGTTGGAACAATTAAGAAGTTTTAGAGTGAACAATGCCAATTAAACCGTTTATAGATAGACCAAAGATAGATTTAAATTATGAAGCACCTTCTCCTGTTGCAGTAATTACAACAGGGTCTGTAGCGTCGGGTGATATAACTCAATACCTTCAAGGTATAAGTGTAAAAACAAGTCAGCAAGCTTTTAAGAGACTCCTCCCGTTTTTAAGCTCCAATGGTTATCCCTCCTCAGTCAGAGATCCAATTGATCACTCAATGGAGAGAACAACATATGGAATGGTCCAGCTCTTTATAGATTCAGACGATGAAGTATCTATTATGCCCTATGATGATATAGCAACGCTTAACGATCCTGTTAAATTTTTGCAAGATACAGGAATTACAGCATACCCACAAGTTATGCTTAGTCCAGAGTGGCTTAATCCCGGGATGATGAATGGTATTATAGAACCACTAGAAGTAAGAGGTACTCTTCCAGGTACCTCTATTGACTCACCCTTTGTTGCACATACAATTAGAGGCAACTTTTATCCATCGCCAATAGACTATACTTATAGGCAGATTACATATAGTGACGGATTCAATCTTACACCACCTTTTATTGATAGTCAGGATTCTACATTAAAAAATTCAGCTATTAAAATTCATGCAGAGGGAATTGGTGATTTTGGAACTAAGCCTATTGAGCCATTTACTGATGGAACTGTAAATACACTATCTAATAATCTTATGGTTCAAAGAGAATCAATCTTTAACGATTTTACAGGTGTGGGAATAATTTCTAAGAAGGCATCATCAACTTTTGATCATGAGCCACAGAGGTCTGTGGGTCTAGGGAAATCAGGAATAAGAAATTTTCCTGGTATTGATTCAATAGCCTTCGGAGGATTGTTAAGGTAATGCCAGTATATGAAAAGATAGACGGGTATACTCTCAACGCACCATTCGTAGCCGGTGGGGGTATCTATACGGCAGCAGATGCTGCAAGACTTATTATGTGGGCAAGGTTTAAATCTACACCTATAGATGAAAAGAGTAGTCTAACTCTAACGTATGATGCCGGATCAGGCTCTCCAGCTAGCCTTCTTAATCTTCCTATTCCAAACAGGGCAGTATCTAGAGTAGAAGACCTTCCAGTAGCAAGATTTGACAGTTCAAGCGCATCACTCAAGATAGCAGCCAATACAACTTTGCAGTTTGGCGCACCTGTACCAGGTGCCTCTACTGATAAACCGTTTACACTCGCTACGTGGATAAAAGTAGATCAGGCCGGAGCAGGTGCAGGCCAGCCTATCTTTACAATGACCGGTGCATCTGGAACACAGTTCGCAATTTATATCCAGTATGTAATTTATTCAGACAATGAAGCCAAGATCCAAGTTTCCTTGCAAGATACTGTGAATGGTGGAATTAGGGTGGTAGGGTTTAACTGGAAGCACCCGACTCAGATTGATGAAATTCTATCACCCAATTGGCAGCACATTGCTTTCACTTTTTCTGGTAAGATCTCTGACCCTGACTATGGCTTTAAGGTCTACTCTAACGGAAAAAGACTTCTATCGACTGCTCAAACGGCAACCGGGACCTATGTGGGAATGGCAATTAACACAGCAAATAACGTTTCTCGAGTCGGATCACACTTGGGAGGCACGCCATCCTCATCCGCATCTTTTTCTGAGTTTTGTGCTTGGGGTAGCGATCTCTCACACAGTGCAATAAAAGCACTTTACTCAATGACAGCGGGTAGGTACACAGCAAAGTCAGGCATCATATCACTTCCCAATAGAGTTCGACTGAGAGAGGTTGATTCTCTAACAGGATCTTATGCGCCTTATGCTAGGACAACAGGTGCTTGGGGTACAAAGAAGGGGACTGGTCCTTCAACATTTAACGATGGTCTAATACAAATATTTAAAAATCCTGGCGGCACAGCTGATGAACCTGTAATAACTTTCCCCCTTGTCAATACAGAGGAGCAGATAGAACTCCAAGATGTAAAAAATTTAATAGCAACCCCTAACCAAAACTCAAGCCTGAAAGTTTACTGGCAACCTACAAACGACAGTAGTCCGGCTACAAAGGGTCCTACGCCAGCAGTTTCAACAATGGGGACTAGAAAAATTGTTAACTACGGGATGGATTTTGAACCATTTGATGAGGCTCGATTACTTCTCGGTCCAAAAGATAATGCATTCTATGCATCTGGCACTACAAGAAGCACATATCCCGGGTACAGTTCGCCACTTCGTGACAAGATTGCAATTTCAATACCAATTAACAATAGCGCAGAAAAATATATAACAAGATATAGCAATAGAGATCTGTATATTGACAAAGAAGGCCTATTTCCCACAGAGGGATTCCACAATACAGGATTTTCATATTACAACTTCTCAGATAAAAAGTGGGAGGATAAAGGGCTATACGATGATACATGCATGTTTTACCGCTCAGACTGGCTCGTCCCCACATGGGCTGGATCTCCTTTTGTATCAACACCATCATTTTCACCCATAGGATTGGGAACTAAGATTGGAAAAAATACAGGAAACTGGGGCGGCCGATGGGCAACAATGACCCAGGGCGGATCCTGGCCCAAGATGCAACAATTTAAAATGTCTGATCATATGGGTGTTGTAGTAGACTCACCAGCAGACCCGACAATGGCATCAGTTACCATGGATCCTTACGGTATCTTGACAGCATCATTAATGTATGATAAAATTGGTGCAGCTACATCAGCAGGGCTGGCTCCCTGGCATGAGAGATACCATGCAACAGGTTCCCAGGTTGCCGCCATGAATCAGTGGCTGACAGAGGATTTCCTTCTAGAAAAGGCGGTTATTGAGATACCAGTTATTGTTCAAAGAATGCGAGGCGGACGGGCATCAATTGGAAATCAGGCCATCGTAGAGCTTTCAGGTGCACCTCCAGGCGGAACACCATCTATTCCATCCTCAACAACAGCACAGCCTACAGGAATGGGAAGATTTTATGGATCTTGTCGAGATATTGATAACTATACTTTCTTTCTTTATAGGCAGCGTAGAAATAATCAAGCTGTTATTGATAGTCCAAATGATGTAACAGGGTCTACCAGGGAGTTAATAGCTAGTGGTTGTGCTTCATTTTATAATAGCAGAGCTTTTTCGGGAAGAGTGCCATCACTAGTAAGTGAAAGAGGCCTCCCACATGGCCCATCTTTTTCTCATGATTTTAATATAGCGTCAGGTTGCCTGCATACAGATAACCCAACAGATATAATTGCATCATTTACGGGAACAATTAGAATTGAGATGGAAGCAGCTATAGCAAATTCTCAGTTTTTGGGTGCTAGTAGGTTTCCCGTTCTTGGAATCTCTTCTTCAACCCCTAGTCGACCAGCAGAACCTTTATGGTTTGGCTACACAAGCGTTGCAACACAAGATTTTTGGAACGGGGGTGTGACTATGCCGTCTGCAAGCGTTGAAGCTAACTCTGGATATACACTATTTGGTCCAATAAACGGTATGGGCAAAGTTCCAGGAAACTTTTTTACAGGAGGCGCAAATTTCTCATTAGCTGCAGGCCTTGCCCCCTACGCATCAAGAGGAAGTCTTAACTCATTTATTCAACTTGGTGAAATTAATACAGCGGGAAATCCTCAAATAAGCACTAGCCCAAGATCGCTGATAGACAATCCAGGGTTTGGCCAGAGATATCTCGGGCCAGATTTAGTAAGTGCTACATACAATCTATCGGGATCTGGCGGGATGGTGATTGATGAAAGCAAGGCAGGTGTTCTTGGTTATACAAATGGAGGATTTGCATACCCTATCTTTACAGGCGCCAGGCCAGTATCACAGATATCACCTTATCTTCTAAAGCCAGAAGATGAGCTTGTACTGGGAATTGATGCTGGTATTTCTATGATTCCCTCTTCCGGAACTTTGAACTGGGCAATGGGCGGTCTCAATAATTTTGGAATGGGTGTAGATGCAGGTGTCCACCTTGGAATGGCACAAAGCTCTGCTTCACATTTAAACTCAGTTGGACTCGGCCCAGCTGGCGGAGAGATATTTGGTGAAATGTCTGGATCCTTCATGAAAATATTGCAAGGAGATGCTAAGATAACACTATTTGGATCCCAGGTTAGAAAGAACAAGGAGGTGTTATTTGAAACCAATCAAAATCTTACTTCAGATGCAATTCATGAAGCAATCGGTGATGATAGAGTATTAGATCAATTTGACATTGCGTCTAGAATGGACCTCTCTGGAACATATGTTGATAGACTTTTTGCAGGCACAATGAATATACCAAGGGTAGATTCTGGGCCCCACAAGGGTGCTATAACATCTTCGATAAATGTGGCAAATGGTTTTACCAATGAGGGTAACGGATTTAACTATGTCGGGACAAGTTTTATATTTGGAAATACAGGAAATATTAGAAGATGTGTAGGATTATTTTCAAGAAACTGGACAAGCCTTGGTTCGCAAGATCTCTCCGCAGGTAAAGCTGTAAGAACGGGCACCCTTCCGTCTCCTAACATTTTTTCGCCTAATAGCCTTAGGTCAATTGGTACACCTCCAAGATCTTGGCCTTCATCAACAACTGGTGTTGGAAGTGCATATCAGACAAATGGATCTATCTTGAATGATAGATTTAATGTAAGCAATATGCGCACTTCAATCTTGGGAGATGGGAGTAATAATAAAAGTAACGTAGCACTCCAGAGATTTATAACTATCCCATCAATGGGGAAAACTTACTATGATAGTATGGCACCGGATATAGGGCACTATTGTGATAGACAGTCCAATCCTGCTCATGAACAGTTTTATGCACTGAAGACTAGAAATGTTTGGCCCCCTGTCTTTCCTATTCTTGGGGGCGGTCCAGCACCTGAAAAACCTACAAATCTGACACCGCAGTGGCAGGTCTGGGCGTATCCACCAGTTTCAGGTGTTTTTCCATATCCCTACGAGGGAAATCCCGGAAGACATCTTGACCAGAGAGTGTTTATACGTGCTTTATCAACTGTCCAAGGAACTCCTGCTGCCGCCAACATTATGTTTGAAGCTGGGCCGGTCTTCGGTGGTAGGACAGCCCGGATGGTTCTCTTTTCAAGAGGTATTAACTTTACCTTCTATCATCAAGGCGCAAAGGTGGTCGCCTCGATCTTAGGACATGTTACTGGAGCAAATGGCCCAAGATTTGGAATGATAAGCCCGGTAAATAAAAATCCCACAGCAGTCTTTAGAAGGGATAGGTACGGGCAATATCGAGACATGCTTGAGCAGCAACCCGACACAAAGTACTACAACACGCTAGAAACACTTGCGGTTGCAGGAAAAGATTCTAGATATCTAGCAGTCAGGAGTGAATTGCCAGGTATTCAGGATAGCCCAGTTCAGGTTAGATTTGTTGATATTGAAAATGGGTCAGTAATAGTTAATCCTTATTCTACAAATTCTACTAATTTTAGCAATGAGTATACAGCCTCAATTCCTTTTGGAGATCACGGCGGAGGAACACCTCGACTTATTAGGTTTATACCATTAGATACAACCGTATGGTATGAATTCGGCTCAGGAACCCCGTTTATGGGCTTTGGTGGCACTGGGGGCCACAGTGGACCGTAGGCTATAGATATGCTTATTAGGGAATGTTCTAAAGTATTGAGAGGGAAAATTGTCAAAAGTTAGAAAAACTAAAATCAGACAAACTGACGTAATAGTTGGCCGCGAAAAAGGTACCAATTTTATAAGCAGTGTAATTTTTCCAAATAGGACAGAAATAGGTCTCAATAATCCAGAATTTACTCAGGGATTTCAGGTATACGGAGATGCCTCTATCAGCGGATCACTTGTTCTTTCTGCTGACGGCTATATTAACTTTGGCAAACAAAGTACTTCAGATGCATATGGTTTTAGAGATAGTAACGGAACTATGCAGTTTCGAAATAAGCCAGGCGGTCAATCGACATCCTGGACTAATATTGGCAGTGGTGGAAGCGGCAGCCCAGGGGGCTCAAATACACAGGTTCAGTTTAATGATAGTGGTTCTTTTGGAGCTGATGCTACATTTGTATTTGAAAAAGCTACTGAGACATTGACAATTGGCTCAACAGGTCTCGGGTCTGATAAAGGAATTGTTAAAGTTTATGATACAATATCTGGTACAATCCATCATACTGCCGGAGGACTTTCGTATCTTGTCGGAGGGGCAAATGTAACTGTTGCATCTTCTTCAAATGGTCAGATAACAATTTCAGGCGGCGCGGGTATAACAGCAGTATCTGGATCAACGTCTGTTAGCAATATTGACAATATAGATTTTAGTAAGCTTGGATTATTACAAAATCTTGGCTCTGGGGACATTGCTATAAGCGGAACAATTGGGGAGGCAGAGGATGGAACATATACAGACGGATTATTTACTGACTTTTCGCCAGGTACACTTGTTGGAACAGCAATTGATAGATTTAATGAAGTTTTAAAGGGTCTTGCTCCAGGAGCAGCACCCTCACTTGATGATATGGATTCTAATGATACAGGAGCAGATGCAAAGTTATCATTTGGATCATCCCAGTCAATAAGCGGATATATAAATGCGCAGCCCTCAACACTTTCATCACCATCGTCTAACTTGTCAGATGTTAATATTAACGGAAGCTATAGTTCATCAACTGTTAGCAATGATATTAGGTCTGCATGCTTTGCTGGATCAACAGCTATTGAAGGAACACTAAATGAAGATATTTCAGCTGATGGGTCGAACTATCCTGCAAACTCTTTTGGCAACGGTGATCAGGGAACATTAAGCTTATTTGTCAATAACAATGTAAGTGCGATACATTCAGCCGACCTTTCTTCTTTCGGATCAGGAAACTCGCTAAACGGAAATGGTAGCGGGTTTATTAGCCTAAGTGCAGCAGATCCGGCACATTTTGCAGATGGCAGTGAGTTTGCTACTTTTAAACATAGAACCGGTTCGTTTCGTGTTGCGACCTCAGATCAGCGAAATGGCTGGAACTACGCAAGAGTAACACATGTTGTAGGGTCGCTAACCTCTTCGTGTAATTATGTTGAATGGGTAAACGATAGCAATAGTAATGCATTGGCAGCAGCTGGGTCAGCTCTGGATACACTTTCTATGACAGGCCTAAGTACACTATCAGGTGTGAGATACAATACAGGAGGAACAGCACAGTATCGTGTAAGAGTATCAAATGCATATAAGAATGTATATTCTACAAATAATGTAACATTCAATGGTGCTAACTGCACAGTCCCAGCGCAGGCCTTTCCTTCTATAAACTATGGAGGAGGCGAGAATGAAAATAAACTCTTGCATATTACTGGCTCTGCAACAATTAATGCAGATCCAATATTAAATGAGTCAATCACAGTCAGTGTAAACGTCCCTCATCCTCTGAAATCTAATATCTCTGCCGGAGGTTCACAGTCCATAGCAGGGATATTACTTTATAATTTGAGCAACACATCGACAGTAGTAAAGGAAACTTTTCTCCAGGAGATTTATAGGAAAATCTCTGGAAGCTATGGGGCTCAGGGTGATGTAACTAGCAATAGTAATAACTGGAATTCTGCTTATCATATGAGCGGAACAAATACAGGGCACACTGATGGTCTTATGTTTTATAACAGCAGACTTAGGGCCCCGAGACAGGGAGCAAATAGCGGAGACTTTCGAAACTCTTCTGACGGTGGATCAATTACTAACGGACCCTCTGATAATGTAAACTATAGCGGGATTACATCGGGAACTAGAACATTCTATAGATATTTTCAAAATAATTCTGGCGGTGCCAAAACAGATTTTAGCTTAGCAATAAATGGATCAGGGACAATAGTCTCACAAGGTACAAATCTAGGAACAGGAAATATTTCAGTTCTTGTCAAACTTCCTACAACTTCTGCAAATCAGTCTACCGGATGGATGGATCTTGCACTACCTTTTTCAACGGGGCAGACAGTAGATGGTTCTGGATGTCTTAATGGATCACTTGATAGTTCGCTTAATGCTACGAATAGTGCAACTTTTGGAACAGTTTTTGCTGACTCAAATGAATATATTATGATAAAAGTAGAGGCAAATGCTTCTTTTACAGGTAATATAAATAGTATTACCCTTACATGGTTATGAGGTTATAGTGGCACTTTCAGATACCAGTAAAATTAACATATCGATTAAGAAGCTCAGCGGAAAAGCACAAACTTCAAATGATAAAGATTTAGCAAATGAAGGTCTTCCTACGGGTCTTACGCTTTCAGCAGAGACTATTTTTGGCGACCAGATTCCATCAGCACCTAATAGTTCAGCATACTATACTATTACAGAGGGAGTTGCAGAATATCTTCGTCTTTCTGCATCTTTCATTCCTGGAACAGATACTTCTAGTGGGAGACATGCTTTCGCACTTCAGCTACCAGATGATTATGAATCACAGTCATCAAATCCCAAGAAGGGTGCATATCCATTTTTAAACAAGCAAGTTGTCTATATAACTAGCGGATCTCTGCAACTTATTCCTACTGCTTTCGCAACTGGATACGAGGGAAAACCCTACCACACGGGAAGCGGTGAAACTGCAATACCCGTTCTTGATGCAAGAGATTGGAATTTAGATTATTTTAACGGAATATTCTTTCAGCAAGACCCTCCTGCAACAGGAGATAGTAATCAAAATCCAAGATATATTGATGCATTTTTGTATATTGGAGCTTCTGTAAAAGATAAGACTGCAAGTAGCGGTGGAGGAGATCCGAATGCTCAATATCTAGTTCTTTCTGCTACTGGATCTCTTCCAAATGAGAGAGTTTTTACAACTGGGCTAGGACTCTCTGCCAGCGACGGGGGCGCGGGAAGTGCATATACAGTAGCTATAAGAGATTCTATTGTTGCTACATTGACTGGTTCTCAATTTTCTGGAAATGTTGGAATAACTGGATCTTTTGGAGTTACATCTACATCTATATTTGGAACGGGAAGCAGTTTGTCAGGAGAAGATAACAACTTTTTCGTTTCTGGCGCAATTGGATCTCGAGGAACTGCCATAAGAGGATTATCAGTTTTCGGAGGAGACCTATTTTCTTCTGGAACTCTCTTTGCACCTAGCGGTTTGAGCGGATCTCTTACGAGGCTGATAGATGGCTCTAGTTATCTTGTGGCGGGATCTGGGATAAACATAACAAGTTCTTCAAATGGAAGCATTACAGTAGCAGCAGGGGCTTCTGGAAGGTTAAAATTTAACAAAGTAATAACTTCTAATATTTCTTCCGGAGATGATTGTGATGTATCTGCTAATTTTAGTGCTGCAAGTTACTCTTTTAACAGAGTTGATATTTTTGTAAATGGGCAGTTGTTATATAGCGGTTCTCAAAATGATTATTTATTAAATACTTCCAAAACAGGTAGTATTCACTTCAATTTCGACCTATTTAAAGATGATGTAGTAACATCTATTATTAACGACTAGGGTTTTTCATGCCATCCAAAAAATATACGACATCTGATATCGGTCTAGCATCTTATATAATGCTTAAAGGCGGTAAGCTATTGTCAACTGGACGCGGCAGGCAAGGATATGAGATAGTATTTGATGATTTAGATGGAAAATGTGGACTTCTTGCAGTCGAATATTTAAATTCTGAGTTTACCAAGTATGATATGTACTCAAAAAACTTAAGATTATTATTAAAAAATCAAATCTAGTTGATATATAGAGTTGTTCTTTCTCTCTCTCGTTTTTATTATTTTAAAATTGTATTTGTCAAATTAGTTGTTTTCCTAAAGCTATTAAACAAAAAAGGAGAACAAAATGGCTATTAAATCACAAATTAGATTACAGCAACTAACAGGTTCTGTAGGTAATGCAGTCGGTAAAATTAGAACTGACATTGCCAAAACCACCATGGCAGCAATTCTTGCACCAGATCTTTCTGGATCACTTGGTGTTATTGCTTCTGCACTTGGTCGTATTCACGGTAAAGCAGCCAGTGAAGCATTCAATAACGATACTGGTACTTTCTATACTAACATTCTACCAGATTCCGCTGGAAATATTAGTCTAGGTTCAGCATCACAAGAGTTCGGCGATCTTTTCATCGCTGACGACAAGAAAATTCAACTTGGTTCTGATCAGGACTTCGTCCTATGGTACGACGAAGCTGGTATTAACAGAGCAGTCGTATCTGGTTCTAACCTTCAGGTCGAATCTGGATTGGCACTCGAACTTGGTAGTGCAGGAGTATCCCTGAAAAACGTATCCACGGGTTTTCTTCTCGATGGTGCTACTGGCTCTGAAATTCAGCTTGCTGACGGACTTCTAACTCTGGACCTTAACGGTACAGATGTTCTTGACGGTCTTCTAGTTGACTCTGAGGGAACAATTACACTTGATGCTGCTGCCAATGATGCTGGTGCAATTATTCTCAACGCATCCAATGCTGGCGCATTAACACAGATTCAGAGTGCAGGCACTGCAAAGCTTGTTGTTTCTGCTTCACAGGTCTCGATCCATGATCAAGCTCGTGTTCAAGATGTAACGGCTACAACGAGCAAATCAACTGGTGCTCTCGTTGTTGATGGTGGTGTTGGTATCGGTCTTGATCTTTACGTCGGCGACGACGTTTTCCTCAAGTCTGACTCTGCAGTTCTTAACTTTGGTCTCGGTGATGATGTAAAATTCTCACACAACGGTACAACTGGTATGATCGTGAGCTCTGCAGGTATTTTCAAAGTCACTGGCTCCTCTGAATTTCTTGTCGATGCAGTTGGAAGAGTCGACCTTAATTCCCAGGCTGCTGCTGGTCTGGCTGGTACTGCACTAGTCCTTTCCGCATCTTCAGGCGCTGTCAATATTGATGCTACTGCTGCTATTGGTATTGAGTCATCTGGTGGAGCAATCAGTGTTGGTGCTGATAACGTTGCTCAGAACATTAGCATTGGTACAGCTGGTGCAAGAACCCTTATCGCTCTTGGTAGCTCCGCTGCCACAGAGACTCAGATCGAGGGAACTCTTGTTGATGTTAACTGGGGTGCTACCGGTGGTATCTTCGCTGGTGCTGGTCCTGCAATCCTCGACTCTACAGCTTCAGCTGCTATTGTCTCTGGTACACTTGCTGTTGCCCTTTCTGGCTCAAGCATCTCCTTCTCTACAGATGGTGGAATGACTTCAGCTGGTGGCCCGATGGCTGGTAACATGGCGTTTTCACTCGACCATGATGAGTTCGTAACATTCCGCTCCAAGCCTATCTTTAGCGCTGGAACATCAATTATTGGTGCTTTCAATGCTCTTGCTACTGCTGCTGGCGGTGGTACAATTGGAAAGGCTATTATCACAGGTTCGGCTGTTACCAAGCTTCAGCTCACTGGAGCAGGAATGGTCGACGGCGGTGGTTTCACCAGAGTCATCGACTTATCAGAAGCCACTCCAGGTAATACCGAAGTCTATGTTAACGGTCAGTACCTAGTATCAGGTACTAGCAGTGCTGGAACTGATGGTGACTACGGTGTAGATTACGCTGACCCAGGAGCAATTAACTTCCAGTTTAGCCTCCAGGCTGACGACGTTGTTGTTATTAAGACGACTGCTGAGCAATAATCTATAAAAATTTAGAGTTTTTTAATTAAAACTCTGGGATCCTGGTTTACTCCAGGATCCCTTTTTTTATAATTAAACAGTTAAAATATTAAAGGAAAGCTTAATGGACTTTATTGAAAAGATTGACAAAATGATCAAAGACGCAGAAGATGAAATGCAAAAGTGTCTCATTCTACGAGGAAACAAGAAGAGGCATGCTGACTATGTTTCAGAGCGCGTAAATGCTCATATTAGAGAAGTTGCAAAAAATTATCCCGATGATCCTACTAGATCTCTAGCAGAATCTTTATCAAAAGTACCAGAATTTATATCAGATTCATTTGACTATCTTGATCGTGTTCATTTAAATGCAACTGTTGCAATCAATGCTTACCAAAAAGTAAAAAATGAATATATTGCTCAGAAAAATGAAGAAGCCCAGGCAAAAGATAAAAAAGCTGAAAAAAAACCCAAACCAGCAAAAAGAAAATCTACTAGTAGAAAAAAAATAAGAGAGACAGGGACTCGACCCGATGATAATCTTAAATCTAGAAAGAAACCTTTAAAAGATGATAAAGAAAATAGCCTAAACTTATAATTTTGAATAATTATTGACAGGGTTTTCTTGTCAAAAAATAAAAGAAATACTAGAAGAAAAATAAGAAGTCTTAAATCAAAGTATTTATTTTTCAAGTCTTCCCTGGATGAGATACAATCTCTTCTTCTAGAGTACGAGTCTGAATGGGATAGCGATAGAAGCTTTATTTTAAAATATTTTTCTAATTATGGCCACTCTGAATCAGGTAAAACAGGTGAAAATAGTTCAATTTGTCATTCTAGCGTTGATTTTAATTCAGAAAAATACTTTGAAAGCTCTGCAGACAATCACCCAAAGTTAAAAAATAATGATATACTGCCCAAGGATGAAGCTCCGCCCTGGGCCAAGAAACTTTATAAACAGATAGCACTTAGGACACATCCCGATACTCTGGGAGAAAGTTCCGATAAGGAACATCTTTCTTCTATTTTTCAAAAAGCTGCTTCAATAATGAAAGATGGTGACTATAGTGCACTAGTAGATATTTGTATGGATTTGAATATTTCAATTGAATCTTCTGATAATTACTTTATAAAAATACTTACAGATAGGATTAAAAATTTAAGACATAAAATTTTAAAAATTGAAGAAAGCCCTTCTTGGTTATGGGGTGAAAGTTTTGGAATTACAGATATAAGAATTGAAATGATTAAATCTCTTTTAAAAAATTATAAACTAGAGCTACCCGATGATGATATAATCAAAGAAATAGTGGACAAAATTGAAAATTGACTATTCTATTTTTAAAAAGTGTTATTTTCAACTATTTTTTTAAATGTATAATTATAGTTGGCAAAAGGTGAAAAAGTGGCAGGTATTCTTGACCCAAAAGTTAGAATTATAGACACAGTTATAACTCAGGAGGGAAAGCGTCAAATTGCGCAAGGCGGGCTTAGGGCTGTATATGCATCAGTCTCAGATGCAAAAACTTTCTATGATGGAAAAATAGCTAGCGGATCTTTAGATGCCACTACGAGAATATATTTTGAAACCCCTATTGAATCTTTGAATGATTCAATAATAATGGAGTCTGATGATTCTGGAAAACTTCTCGGATATCCTGTTCAGGGATCAGAGTTTTATTCAACAGATGGTATTATTACAGGTAGGACTTCAGTTAGTGGTACACTATCATATGCCAACCCTCAGTCAGCAGAAGGATTTAGTAGCCTAGCTGATAAAATAGTAAGCTCTTCAATTGATAGATTTAAAAATCTTTACACAATAGGGACTAGAGATGGCGGTGAACTTCTAAGCGAAAAAATGGAGATAAATCCTAAAGCTTATACGTTTACTATTAATAATAAATTTCCATTTAACCAAGGGCCGTCCTCAGCAATTGGAAATGTTGATTATGTAGACCCGCTTTTTTTCGATGAGCTTTTTGGAAATACGATAAACTTTCAATATTTGCCTCCTTTAAAATCACCACTTGAAGGACTCCAGAAGAAATCACCTTCCTCACCTCCTCCGATAAAAAGGCTCGGATTTTATACAAAAATACATAGACCTACTAATCTAGACTATGAGAAAATTATAACTCGGATGAATATTGCCCTAGGCGATGAAAATCCAGCAATATCAGATCCCGATATCGATGAAGATCAAACTAAGTATCAAAATAATCTACCCTACTCTAACAACAATACAAACGGAAGCGAAGGAGTTGTTAAATCTCAGGAAGATGGATCAACTGTAAATCTTTCGTCCACACAACTCCCAAGAGAGAGAGTTTCTGTATTTTTTAATAAGACGTCGAATTCAAATAATCTAGTAATGCAAGTTTTCGAACTTGACTCTGGGTCATCCAAGCTTTTGAAACTAGATATAGTTAAGTACGGAGAGTTTAGTGATAATAATTCTCAATCCCATCCAATAAAAGAGGTGTTTTTTGTTGGAAAAATATTTATAAATTCAATGGGTATGCCTGTCTTTATTAACTTATTTACGATTATAATGGATTAAAATGGCAATTCTAACTCCAAAGAAAAAAACTAGAATTATTTCTGCATATCAAGGGCAAAATTCTAGAATTACAAATATTGAAAACTCAACTGTCTATAGAGATAGATCAAGCGGACTAGTTGAAGAAATTAACGAAGAATCTTTGACATATGAAGTATTTTTTAATGTTAATCTTAAAAATGTTTTAAAATCAAAAATTTATCATGTTGAGTTTAGAGTTTTATCTGCACCTACTATAAAAAAGATGAATATTTTTTCTACACTCGGAAGCAAGAAAAATACCCATATTGCCGCAGCACTATTTAGAGGAACTAAAGATTCGTATAGTATAATTCAAAATGATGAAAAAAATAAAATATTGGGTAAAGGTAGAATAGATCTCAGGTCAGAACTCAATAGTCTCAAATTAAAAGCTGACAGTATCAAAGATATACGAACTGATGAACAAATATTTGGAAAAGTTAATAAGATAAAAATTGTAAATTCTGGAAAATTAAAAAGATTGCAACTCTCAACAGTTAGGCTTTCATCGCACCAGATACCCACAGTTAATCAAAATTTTGTTTTTGATGGTAATTATTATGATATATATCGATCAATGATAGATAAGAACATGGACCCGTCTTCTGCATTTTATTCATCTCAAAATTTAGAATCTCAAATTCCAAACATGCCAATTAAAAAGATTGAAGAGAAAAAATCAAGAAGAATGTATAAAAAATCTTTAATTGAATCTTCAAGAAATATATTTGAAGAAATTGGTTCAATACCAGAATCATCAATATCAAGCATACCCAAAGAAGATCCACAAAGTGTTGCAGTTATATCTGAAGAAGTGCATAAGATTAGAACAATAAGACATACTTTTAAAATTTTTAAATCCACACTTTCAAACCTTGAAGATTTTATCTTTTCTATTGTAGTTAAAGATCCGGAAACAGGCCTTATTACAGAAAATTTTGAAATACCTATTTCACATCGTGTAAATCTTGAAAACTATTATATTCCAGAAACACTTCCTGATATTTCTATTCTTAGACAAAAACCGGGTAACGGTGCAGTCCCAATTAATGGAATGATAAGCAATATTGACAAGAATATTGCAAAAATTAATATTTCAACTAGGAGAATAAGCGACGATTCAAGTCTTATAAAGTCAAAATTTACAAGATCTCAAACAGTAGTAAATATGAGAGCAATAAGAAATCAAAGCTGTTTTAGAATTGATAAGATTTCAGATATTAATAGTCGACAGCTTGCAATTGTTAGGACAACACCAGTAACAAGAGCCGGAATGAAAATTTCAAATTTTAGCAGTGATGTAGTTGCAGGTGAAAGCTTTAACTATATATACTCCTCTCTTTATGCTACAAATCTCTCTGAGGGGATAAAAATAAATTATAGTATTAAGTCACCAAAAGTCTCTGGGCTAGTAGTGTATAGAAGAATTCAAAATGAAAAAAAACAATCACCGATTCAGTTTATAAACTATTCTGCAAGACAAGTAGAATCACAACCCGAGCAATTGCTTTCCCCGGGAGTTCAATATTCACAGGTTGCAAGAATATCTGGAATAGGCTCTGTTGTAGACGATATAGCCTATCAAGGAAAATCATCTACGTATAGACTTAAGCTTTTTCTTGATAATGTGG
>Ga0080013_1000888_pt1 | contig 40969 bp, 43 predicted proteins | sample ETNvirenome_6_85_FD_69236 | JGI IMG/M metagenome (GOLD analysis project Ga0080013, IMG submission 69236) | Marine viral communities from the Pacific Ocean - ETNP_6_85 (SPADES assembly) (version 2) | ecosystem: Environmental > Aquatic > Marine > Oceanic | place: Pacific Ocean | collected 2013-06-19 | reverse complement strand
TCAACTAGCCAACATTACAGGGACCAGTAACGAGATTGAGATAACCAACGGTAGTGCCAGCATCCAGGTAGGTATCGTTACCGATCCCACCCTTGCTGGCTCGAATATCTCAGCCCTAAATGGCTCCAATATCTCATCGGGAACAGTGGCTCCAGCACGAATGGGATCTGGCACACCAGGGTCTGGTAACTTTCTCCGGGGAGACGGAGCGTGGGCAGCACCAGCCGCTGCCGCCCCTGACGTTCAGAGGTTCACAGGAGACGGTACGTGGACAAAACCAACGGGCGATGATGCCCCAATTTCCGTCTATGTCGTTTGTGTGGGTGGTGGTGGCGGTGGAGGTTCTGGTGAAGGCGGGGCTGGCGGTTTTCGTGTCGGGGGTTTTGGTGGTGGCGGTGGAGGAATTTCGACGGCAATGTTTCAAGCGTCCACGCTCGGAAGCACCGTGGCGGTAACCATAGGCGTGGGAGGAAGTGCTGGCAGTGGCACGGCATCGGCTACTGGCGGAGATGGTGGAGCAGGTGGCGATACAACATTCGGCGGACACCTAAAAGCCGGGGGCGGGGCCGCTGGCGTTGGGGGCACAGGAGGAAGCAACCCGCCCGACTGCGCTGCCGGTACTGGCCAATGGGTTCCTATTTCTCAGGTGAACGAGGGGAAGGGTCGAGGCACGGCCGCGGCGGCACTCCAGGACAGCTCCTGGGGAGCAGGCGGCGGCGGTCGCGGTGGCTGTATCTCGGGAGGGGCTTACATGACCGCCGGGGACCGAACGGTTACAGTTGGTGGTGCTGTTTATGCTGGCATTAGGGCCGCAGGCTCGGCTGGCACGAATGGATCAAGTGCAGGCGGAGCAGGAGCGGCTGCGGTAGATGCCTGTGGCGGTGGTGGTGGGGGAGGCGGAGCGCACCTTTCAAGCACGTCTTACGCCGGTGGAGCGGGTGGGAATTTCGGTGGGGGCGGTGGCGGCTCAGGTGCCGGTTCAGGTACTTCGGCGGCAGGTGGAGCAGGAGCGGCTGGTTATTGTTTGGTCATCAGTTTTCCGTAAAGAGGTGATGCGATGCACTTATGGCTAGTTAGACTGGAGGATGGGCAATTCTTCGGGCGATGCGACGAACCCGACGAGGACGGCAACGTGGCCCAGATCGCAGAAGGCAACACCGAGTGGGCAGCGGTAGATATTGGTGACGCGATGCCTGACCCGGCGAGACAGAAATACGACGACGGCGAAGTGGCAGATAAGACTGCCGAAGAAATAAACGCGGAGGCGGCAGCACGGGCGGAGGCCACCGTCTTGGATGTTGGGAAGTTGCCCGCAACGGACCTCACACGACTGACGCACGAGGCTCTGTGGAAGGTCGAGAAGGCCACCGGGGAGATCCCCGAATCTACAACTTTCGAGGAATACCTACAGGGGCTGGTGGACAGCGGAGCTTGACGTGCCTTTCCTTTACACATCCACGATGGCTGACGCAGTCAAGTGGGTGTCCTCTGGCCTGATCGGAGCGAGCGGAGCAGCCACCGTCGCCCAACAACCTCCGGCTATATCTAACTACATCGAGGGCGGCGTGTTGGGGATCTTGGCCCTGGTGCTCTACTACCTGCTGACTAACTTCAGCCACAATCAGCGGGAGATCACAAAGGCATTGCGCGACGTGGAGAAGCAGATAGCGATCATGTTAGATCGCGATGAGTAGGAAGCTCTCCGACCTGGACCCTGTAGTTGAGCGTATGGCTTGGCGGTTAATAGCTGCTGTTCCATTGATAATGGAGAGGGAGTTGTTTGTAGTTCACACGCTTAGAACATACGAAGAGCAGAACGAGCTTTACAAACAGGGGAGATCGAAGCCAGGAAAAATTATCACGAAGGCAAGGGGTGGGGAGTCGTTTCATAACTGGGGACTTGCCATAGACGTAGCCTTCGAAGAAGATGGGACCCAGCATCCTATTTGGGAAACCACGAATGATGAACTTTACTATTGGGAATTGCTTGGCAAGATAGGAGAGTCGATAGGATTTGAGTGGGGTGGCCGGTATCGTCTCAAGGACTATGGACATTTCCATTACTCTGGTGGGCAGAGCAAGGAAGAAATCAGAAATGCTTACGAACAGGACCAGGAAGGGTGGAGACTAAATGCCTGATTTTAATTTGAACCTGAGTGATCCCATAAGCAGTATTAGTAATGCGATCATTGCAGTATCAAATTGTGTGCAAGCAGAGCTAGCCCTAGATTTAGAGTTAGCCCGACATGATGCTGACTATAGAACGCTGCTCATTGAGGAACGTACCGTGCGTAAACAATTCTTCGAGCCCTTGCAGCAGCTTCTGATTAAGATTGCAGAGAGTGTGACTGTAGATGAAGAATGATGAACTAAGGCGGAGGGCATGGGCTGTACGAAAGCTGTGCATCTTACGTCCCATCGTACATCTGGATGCATTTAATGATATGCCGATTGCGATGATCAAAAGATTTGGAGTGAGGCTCAGCGAGGATCTTCTGTGTATCTACACATTGGAAAGGAAGTTGGGCCAGGGGTATCAGTGGAAGCTAGCACTCAGTAAGCCCAAGGGATTCCAGAGCGTGGAGAAGACAAGCAAGGATCTCGAGCTAGCCGCTCGGGTATTCCTTAATGATATGGAGATGGGCTCATTAGAGGAATTAAGTTACAGCGATGGACAACAATGTGGACATGCCGTGAGTCGAGCCGAGTTCATCCCCCTGCCAAGCGAGGGATACCCTGCAGTTCCACTGCCAGGGAAGGACGAAGCTACCTTTGATAGAGAAGAAGTAGACGGGGAGCGGAAACTCATAGTTCCAGTAGGTTAGTTGCAATACGCAACCCCTAGGATGCCTCCTAACGCACGTCGAGGCCTTGCCCCTACCCTAAGTACCCCCTGTTTTCAACGACAGCGGCCACGAGCGCGAGTTACTTTTCTTTTTTTATATAAATGAGTGCGTGCTTGAAAGGGTTCCTTTTTGAGTGACAAAGGGAGCACCGGCATGTAGAATGGAGACGCACATCCACTAACGGGGAGGGTTTATGAACCGTGAAGAGCGTCAGAAGTTCTTAGAGGGACGTAAGGGGATTGGGTCCTCGGACGTACCAAAGATACTTGGTTGGAGTAGGTTCGGGGGACCAGAGGATGCGTATGATTCTATCGTCTCCGCGATTGAGGGGAGGGTCACACTACGTGAGACATCCTTCCCGGCAGAGAGGGGTGCTATCCTGGAACCCATAGCTGCTGAGAGATGGTGCGTTGAGCATGATCGGGACACAAGCTCGATTCGCAGGCAACCACAACGAGCACACCCAGACTACCCATACATGATTGCCAACATCGACCGTCAGGTGTTGTCTGTTAATGGGTCTGGTCCTGCCATCCTGGAGATCAAGTGCCCAATGGTCACCAAGTTCCTACGGGTACGTGACTTCGGAGAGGTGCAGGAATATCAAGCGCAGCTTCAGCATCAGCTGGCTGTCTACAACTACCCAGTGGGTTACCTGGGGATCTACCACCCAGACTTTCCACAGATGCTGAACATAGAAGTGCTACGTGATGATGAGTTCATCAACAAAGTTCTTCATCCAGCACTCATTACCTTCTGGGTGAACCACGTTGTCCCAAGAAAACGACCAGAGCCTGAGTCGGACGAGTTGACGGTTGAAATGCCAGAGGCCGAGGGTGGCCGCATGGTCATTGACGAAACGCAAGCGTTTGCAGCAAGGGTCAGGAAATGGAAGGAGTCTAAAGACCTGCTGGACACCACTAAGGCTGTCCACGCACAGAACTGTCAGATCCTGAAGGATTACATGGAAGAGAACAGCATGGCCGGTGTAGCTGGGGCTGGGGTCCGAGTCCACTATCGTCCACAGGCTGGCTCGATGGTGTGGGATCTTTCCAAGGTAGCCAACTACCTTAACGATCAGGGCATGGAGATCTCTGAGTTCAAGAGGCAGAACAAACACACACGTCCACTGAAGGTTATTGTGGACAAGGACTTAACCAACAGCAGGGGGATTGATGTCGCAGAACCAAGCAATAACTAAGCTGCAGTCTACTATCCTGGGCGATAAGTTCCGGGAGAGGCTGCTTAGTCAGATGGGGGACCCGCGAATAGCGGACAAGATGGCTAACGTGCTAGCCACGGAGATAGCCAGGACTCCCAAGCTTGCCCAGTGTGATCCATCGTCTGTCTTGATGGCTGCACTGCGGTGCGCTCGCTATAACCTGGAACCAGGAGAGGGGCTTGCCTGCCTCACTCCTATGGGGGGTAGGTGTGAGTTCCAAATTGAGTACAAAGGAATGGTCCTTCTCATGGATCGTACTGGTAGGCTCCAGGACATCAACACCGTTGTTGTCCACGAGAACGACGAGTTCGAATACTATGTCGATACCTCGCTGGACGATGGATACATTATCCGTCACCGCCGTGGCTTCGGGAATCGTGGGCCGATGATAGCTGTGTATTGCGTGATACGTCTGATAGACGGGGGCAATTATCACGTTGTCATGGACAGGGAAGAGGTCGAGGACATTAGAGACAAGGCCTCGCGTGGTAGCCAGAACCCCAACAGTCCGTGGGTCAAGTACGCATCAGCCATGTGGAGAAAGACTGCAATCAAGCAGGCAGCTAAGGTCTGCCCACTAACGTCTGACATTGTATCGGCAGACAGGGTGGACGATCTTGCTATGGTAGGGGTAGAGCAGCCTGTCGTTCCTGGGGTTCCTGTTGCTGCGATCAAAGAGATGGCTCAAGTAGACCACCGCCAAGACCGCCATGCTGCGAGGAAGGACTTCCAGCAGGAAGTTGCGACAAGTACGGTAGCCATGCTTGAGGAAGAGGTTGATGGTTCCGTTGGTGACACAACCGAAGCCAAACCCAGCGAGGACAAGGTTCCGGTTCCGTCACCAGCCAAGAGGAAGAAGTCAACAAAGAACATCGAGAAGGATGCCTACCTTGAGATAGCCCTAGTGGCTAAGGGCTGGGACCGCACGCTGGCCCTCAAGAAAGCGCAGGGCTTGATGCAGAAGGACACAGTAAAGCTTACTGCCGAGGACTGGAAGTACTGCCAGCAGAAAGCCAGGAACACAGCAGAGGAACCACTGCCTGACAAGCCACAGCTTGAGAACAAGTTCAAGCAGGGCACGGAGTTCAAGGTTCCACAGGGGGCTGCGGAAGAGAAGCCAAAGGAGGAGGAAGAGCAGTTCGCTTTTATCTAAACCGTGGCCGGTTTGGATGGGGGGGGCTCGGCTGCCAGTCGAACACTGAGCAGAGACCTCATAGGGCAAAGGATCTCTGTTGCCTGGGGTGCCGAGTCTCCCATTAACTAACAGGAGGGCCAAGTAATGTTTAGGGGAGAGACATACAACCCTGTCGTTGATGGCGTGCGGTTGAAGGGACAGCTGGGTGATGTCTTTAGCCTGATGAAGGACCGTGAGTGGAGAACCCTACGTGAGATCTCCAGCGTGACCGGACACCCAGAAGCATCGGTCAGTGCTCGCTTGCGGGATATCAGGAAAAAAAATATTTTCCGCAATTACACCATGACAGCTAGACGCAAGGAGACCGGTGGGACCTGGGAGTATCGAGTGATACGGGAGCTTCCATCTAACGACGGACAGATAGCCCTGTTCGATCAAACTTATTACGAATGATATACATCGGGATAGACCCAGGAGTGAGCGGAGCAATTGCCGTGATAGAGGGAACCCGCACTCACCTTAATTCCTGGGAAGCCGAAGACATCCCTACGGTAGAAGTTGACGTGATTATCAATGGAAAGAAGGGTAAACGCAGGGAGGTGGATGCAACAAAGCTGTTCGACATGCTATCCCTCGTCTGCTGGGACGGCACATTGGTGTCTCTCGAACGAGTCCATGCAATGCCCGGCCAGGGGGTCACTTCAACTTTTTCGTTCGGCAAGGCAACTGGAACCATCATAGGCTGCTTGGCAGGGGCTGGACTATGGGAGCACACCACGCTGGTCACACCACAGGTATGGAAGAAGGCCATGCTTAAAGACATGCCCAAGGAGAAAGAAAGTTCTATCGTTCGTTGCAGGGAGTTGTTTCCCCACACATGCGATCACCTGACATTGAAGAGCCACCACAACAGAGCGGATGCGATGCTGATAGCGGAGCACCTTAGACTGACAACAGGAGAGGTTAGTGAATGAGTCTTACCTCAGTATACGAAACTTCAAGAAGCTTCAGCACTTCAAAAAGAAACGTCCTCCGTGGATTAAAATCTACGCAGCCCTGCCGTTAGATTACCCATTCATTAACCTGCAGGAGGATGCGAAGCTTACATTTGTTTTCCTGACAATTGTTGCGAGCGAGCATGACAACCGCATTCCTTACGATATTGAATTCCTTTGCAAAAGACTGGCAATTAGCGGGGATACCATTACGAATGGACTGGGAGAGCTGTTCGATGCAGGCATGGTAAGCGTTTCAAGGAAACCTGGACGCAAGCCGAAGGCGATAAAGAGAGTAGCCTCCGGCGATACAAACCTTGCCCCAGAGGGAGAGACAGAGAGAGAGAATAATAGAGGAGAGCAGAGGAGAAAGAGAGCCAGAGTGTGATCGAGACATCGAAGGTTGTTTATAGGAATTCAAGGGAACGACTTAAAGCGGAGCTAGCCAGCAAGGATGGCAGATGTATGGGCATGTCACCTAATAGGCCTAAAACTAATAAAGAAACTACTGGGCACTGGCAGCTGGATGGGAATAGATGCCGGTTACAAGCAAGGCCATTCTTCTGTCCTATACACCTATACCTGATACAGGAACAGCTGGGGTGCTGCTCCAGGATCGACAAGAAATTAGTTAAAAAAATCCTAAAGGGACTACCAAGTGATGACCCCTGGAAGGAAGTAGACATAGACGAACTTGTTGCAAGAGCTAATGGGGTGCTGGCAGGACAGCGGATCTACCACCCCACGAAGAAAGACTTCAATACACGGTACAAACTCTAAATGAAAATCTACGACCTCAGTACAAGGGAAGCACGAACAGAGCTACCAGCTAGATCATCTTGCTACTGGTATCCAATCAGAGTAGGCAGAGCCCTTGGGTACAGGCGGAAGAAAGATGGAGGGGCTGGCTTCTGGTACATCAGGTTCAAGGAAGGAGAAAAAGACAAGCCTGTCATACGCAGCTTCAAGTCTCTCGGCTTCCGACCGCTAGCTGATGATGAAGCCGAGGGACACAACCCTGAATGGGCAATGGGATTCAAGGAGGCTTACGGGATTGCCAGAGCATACGACCACAGGTATGGGCACGAACCCGTAGTCGTGGTGAACCCAGATAATGAAGACCTTGCCAGCATGTTGAGGGAGATAATTAAATTTAACGAGCACGCAATAAACGAAGCGAACAAGCTAAGAGATCTAGTTGCTTTCAACGAGTGGATATTCTCCCCGCTAGAAACTGCCTGCTCGAAAGGGTCACCACCAGAGGAAGAAGACTAGTGAATTGTCTCTGGTTCTGCTTCGAGAGAAGGCTCTCCATCCTGGAACATCGCGAACAAGGCTTGGAACTCTAGGAATAGTTCAAGGAAGTCGATGCCGTAGTCGCTAGCGCAAGGCTCCTCGACCCCCTGGCCCGTTCGGTGCTCGTAGATATGACGCGCAAGTGTTTCCAGTTTGGCTAGGTTGTTCGGGGAGACTGGGAATTCCGCCAACTCTTACTCCTCTACGGTGTGACTACCGCGATCAGGGTGCCACGTTAGCCCCTGCTCCTGCTCTAACTGCGCGAGCGCAAGCGCAAGCAACTGGTACGGGGGCTTCACCTCCCCGGTCCTCCATCTGTAGATAGTGGTCTTGCTTACGTCGATCTCTCTCGCAAACCGCTCGTCGGACAGCCCCTGCGTTTTCTTATAGTTCTGCATCCTACCAATAACTTCGTGCATTTGTGTGCTGGCGTGCGCGAGCGCAAGCCTTTCTCTCCCGTCTAGGTATTCCCGCTCGCGAGCGATCTCCTCACGACCCGGGATGCGGCTTGGTCTGAAAGGTAACACGTCCTTTTCCACCACTGGTCCTCCTCGTAGAGTTCCCCATCGTGCAACCTGCACTTGCGGAAACCATCGTTCCTGTCCCTGCTAATGCGGACGTTGCAGGCCACCTCCACCATGCCGTGGCAGGGGATGCACGTCCAGTTAGACTCAGCCCCAACCGAACGTCCACATCGTGTGCAGTGATGACCGAACGCTGGCTGTGCGTCGGGTTCCAGCGGAGCACGGAAAAAGTGGCCTCTGCCCCGCTCCCGCCTGTGGTGTTCAACGAACTCGATATGGTTCCACAGGTTGTCCGCGTACTGCATGTCTGTGTGTTTTGTGTGTGGCTTTGGCATCTCTAATCTCCCGCAAGGCCTGGGAGCAGTACAGCACTCCCAGGCTAAGCGGCAGGCTAGGCTGCTACTTCGAGCAGCTTGCTGACCTTGCGTTCCAGCTGCACACGGGCATCTTGATGTTTGATCCCCCGTGCCAGTGCCGTACCGCCTTGCACTACGTCCCACACTGTCCGGGCCTGTCCCTCTTCCTCATTGGCCCTGGCAACAATGCTGGTGGCTTGGGACTTAGTGAAACCACGCTTCCGTAACCAATCAGATGCGGTGTCATCGGTGGCACCAACCTTCCTGGTCATGGAGTTAGCGAGGATGGAGCGTGTCTCATCCAGGGTGCTCTCAGCGTACCGCGTGAGTAGCTTGCTACCTTCCTGTACGAATCGCTCCGGTGCTCCACTTGAGTGCCTCACCGAGATTTCCCGGATGTCCCTGGCTCCCCACACCATCCTGTTACAGCACACCATGCGGTAGAGGAACATCGAGAGCCTGAACGAGGCCGCACCGACCTCACTGTTGGAAACCATGAACCCGCGAAACAGGTCCTCGTTTCCACCGCTCGGCTTGGGGATGCTGATCGGTGTGTTCTCATCCACCAGGAAGATGAACACGTCACGGTCACTCGCGTACAGCGTAGTGTCCCGCAGCGTCACCTCTTCCAGTGGCTTGCCGAAGTGCCCCGGCACTGTCCAGTCACCAGCCACGTCCCGGACCTTCTGGACTACATCGTAGTCATAGATCCTGCCGTAGTTAGTGCCGGTCATGGCACGCAGCGAACGCTCTCCACCGTCAATGTCCTCGACGTAGAAACCGTACTTCTCCTTCGGTGCTACGTGCCGCATGTTGTGACTCAACAGACGGGCACCAATCTCAGGGTGCGTGCGTCTGATCGTGTCAGCGTGAGCCTTGGCATGACTAGCCAACTGGCTGAAGCTCCAGTGTGACGGGATCATGACAGGGCTACTCTGATTCAACTGAACGATCATCGCTGACTCGTCGTCTTCCCCCAATGCCCCAGTGAACTGAAGCTCCTTGGTCGGAGCGTCGTACACGTTAGAGCGTCCTGCGCGAGCGCGGGTCGATTCGTACAGATCGTCGAGCGATAGAAACCGCTCATCGTCTGGCCGCTTGGCCCACTGCTTATAGGCATCGAGAACTACCGTCTCGTTGCCGTACGTCGTTGTTTCCATGTGTTTATCCTTTCTGTTGTCGGTGATCTAACGCCACCATCGGAGCCTGGATCGTCGTTGGCGATTCCAAGACCAACGCTGGATGCCTGTTAAGGAACCCTTTGACGACAGCGGGAAAACCGCAGATACTGTCGTCGGGGAACAGGCTACCAACTTGGATCAGATCCAGGCTCCTGTGCTGCCGTTAGTTAACCCCCGCATCCTCGCGTAGAGCTTCCTTGCCCTTCTCGGTGAGTGAGAACACCGCGTCCGCAACATGGACGTTAACACCACATTCTTCTAGCTCCCTGCTCAGCCCGTCTTTCATGAACTGGTCCAGGTCCTCACGAGTTTCCTTCAGCCGTGCCTCTAGGGCAGGCAGGAATGTCTCGTTAATGTCACCGATAAACCTGTCGATGATGTCTGTATCGGTGGCAGGCTCGCTAGCGATAGCATCAGGCATTGCGTATATCTTCCTGACCCAGATAGCCCGCTCGGAATTCGTTGTAATGTAGTCATCGGGGAACCCCATGTCTACGCATATCTGTTTTACAGAATCCATGCCACACAGTGCTTCGAGCGAGCCACGTACGGCACTCTTCCTCTTGTCCTCCGCGATAGCATCATCGGATTCATATAACTGTCCTCCGGGTTGCATCGGTCGGTCACTCATCTACCCTCCTCTGTTAGACTGCTAATTTGGCAAGCACCGATAGTAACACGCTGCGTATACAGATTGGAACTAGTGAATATGTTCAAGAAACTGACCGATCAACACCTTGAAGAGGTATTAAAGCAGGCAGCACTGGGTAAGAAACCAACAGAGATATGTGGTCTGCTTGAAGAGGGAATGGAGACAGGTGAAGGCTCAACGCTAGTGCCTATTGAATCGATTGATGAATCGACCATCCGCAAGCACATAGCTAGAAGGCCTGAGGCAGTACAGGAATACAGGCAGGTTATCTACGGTGACCTCTCGCGAGAGCCACTCGCGTACCCAGCATACCGGCTGCGCGAGCGCGGGAAACTCTACGAAGAGTGCGTGTCCGGTGCCGAGAACGCTAGGAGCGGACGTGGCAAGCGTGCGTACCTCACACTGGCAGCACGACTGCTGACCGACGCTGGCAACGAGGTGTCTGCGCTAGCACCTAGAGAAGGCCCACAACACAAGCATGTCCACCTGCATAACGAAGGAACATCGGAGCTAACTGCCACTCTCGCTAGTAGATTAGCGGAGTTGGGGCGAGCGGGAATGTTGGACACCGCTGCGGAGGTACTTGGGAACGACAGCAAGCGCGAGCGCGAGCGCAAGCGAGACCCCTGAACGGTGCGGCCCGGCCCACGCTCGGCTTGCCATCATGACCGCGCGCTCTTGGCATACGCGGCCTTGTAGCTGATGTTTCCAGGGTACTCCCAGCAGGCCCGACAATCTAAACACTTGTTACCCTGCGTAGGTGCTGGACATTCGAAACCTATTGCAGGTTTCAAGTTGTGTACTGTGCTTGTTGGGAGACCGATAGACGGTGCCGGATGATCCCAAAGCGGTGCTGATACTCTGATGGTGACGTTATCCGGTAATGCATTCTGTTGGCCGTACGGCCTGACCAGCGCGTACTCCTTCGTCGGGATCCAGTGCTTGATGGCAAACGGTGTAATCCTGACAATCTCCAGGATAGTGGCGAGCAGTCGCGGCGTTAAGTCACCGGTATCGAGCCATCTAAAAACGTCCTGGCCCCGGCGTTCGTACATTGTTTGTAATACGTCCGCGAAATCGTCAGTGAATGTGCGCGAGTGCGCGAGCGCGAGCAATCGCCGAGTCTGTGCCTTGACCGCACCGCCGAACGCATAAAATCCACGGCCATCGACCCGACAAATTGAACAGACCGTTTTGTCGTTTGGCATCAATTTTAGGCCCACGTTACAACCTGAGCCCTCGATCCCTGGGGTAGGGTGGACCGGTATACCCCAAGCAACTTGGCCGGGCATCTTAGACGGTGTTGATAGCCGTCCAATTCTCTCGTATTCATTGCGGCATGATTTGTACATGTCCCCTATTGTCGGTTGTGCCGTTGCAATATGCAACTAACTAGTGCTAGTTTGCCGTTGTTAATCCATTACACCCTAACAAGGGGGTTTAGATGTATGACGTAATAGCGGGAAGCATAATCGGTATATTGGCCGGTTGTGTTTACCTTCTCCACTTGTCGTTATCACGGCTTGAGTTAAAGCATGCGGACCTACAACGGAAGGAGAGCATCTCGAACCGCTCACGTATCGCAGCGTGTAAAGCCCTAGAAGATTTGATCTCTAGCCGCTGTGTGGATATTGAGAAACACATAGAGACCTATCAAGACCTGCAGCGAAAGAAGTTCAAAACAGTGCATACACGGATCGACGATGGCTCTTTTGCCATGGCCAAGGATAGGGAAAGAGTGACTGAACGCCTCGACAACCTAACCACCGGATGTGTTCAAACTAACACCCGGCTCGATAAATGGATTAAAGACTTTAGGAACCAGTTGCACTGCCTACAGTTGGAATCCATTGGGGTTTCTGTTCCTGCTAGGGAACTGAACGCCGAAGAGGTGTCCGCGTGACTGTGGGGCTTGGGATATTTCTACTTGTGCTGTACTTGTCCATTCTTGGCTACGTTGTAGAAAGGCACCACTAGATGACTGATCAAGAGATGCTCCAAGAGCTAGAAGAAAACGTCGAGCTAAGCAACAAAGAACTTAGCGTGTTGGTGTTCAAGCTTGTGAAGTTCAGCGTTCAACAAGTCGAGCACAACAAAGGGGGGCAACAGGTGGCAAAGGATATACAAGCCTGCATTGGCCACGCTGATAGCCGCTTAGATGCACTTGAGCAGTGGACGCATGACATTATGCCAAGCAACGGACGGGCACAATGACACCGGTGTCTAAGGGGGTCTCAGTGGGTAGTAAACCCGTCATCGGTCCACGGGTGCCAAGTATTAAAGAAGACATTAAGCACCTGTTAGTTAGGATTGATGAAGGCAACGCACGACTAGATCAGGTTGAGAAGGAGAACGGCCTACTTAATCGTGAGAATGTTGCACTTCGTCAGCTGTTAGCTACTCGTTGGGCTAGCCTTGGGTATTCGTTAGGTGTGCCTGGGGGGGTGGTTGCGTTCATCATTAAGGATGTGGACGGGAACCGACTGGAGGTGTCTATCGATTAGATCTAACTAGTACCCCAAGAACGGGGAGCTAAGTATTAGGCCTCGCTTTTTTCTGATCCGGGGGGACAGAGAAAGCGGGGTCTTTTTTTGCTTGGCTAGGGAGTCTAGCGCGGGATATCAACTACCGGGCTATCGTGGGGGGGGTGTAGTTCCCCATTGAGATCATCAATATTCTAGGATCGCCTGAATCCCTTAGCAGTATTGGCCTGGCAATCGATACCCCCCATCCAATTTTTCGGAGGGGGGGCTGTGCTTATGAGTCCCCTTTGGGCTATTGCCTGAAATGTGATATAACACCTTCTAGAATTTTCACTAAAAAGGTAGGGGGATATGAAAGTTAAAGCCATTAAGCTACTTAATGCTTATGGGGATGAGGTAAAGGTAATAAGCCGGGCATATCTTGATACAAGGACGGGGGGTAAGAGAATGATAATGGAGCTTGCAGCTCCTCCTGGGTATTTAAGGCCTAAGCGAATAGTCCATTTCCCTGGTATCCAGCCTGTTCTAACTGATTCGTTTGTCATGATGGATCCCAGGCATGTAGATGCTCCTGGGATAGATGGTTTAGAAGGGGCATGTAAGCGTAATTTAAAAGAGGCTTCTCAGGCCGTGTATTCAAGGGGAAGCAATCTGACCCGGTTCATTGATTGGGAAAACCCCTTTGAGATGAAGCAGGACCGAGGGTGGTTCCCTATAACAGACCCCGCGAAATTTTTAAATTTTCTATCTAATACGGGGTCTATGATTAGCGTGTCGGGGTCTTTGCATCGTCCTCACGAGAAGGGTTTCAAGCTGGTAGGATCTTTCAAGACGATTCACAGGATTCCTGTATTCCAAGTTACGTTATGGCAGCACAAGGATGAATGGGCAGCTGAGATCGACATAGATGCAAAAAAAAGGATCAGCCATTGGGGGGAAGTTATCCGAAACCATTTGACAGGAGGTAAGACAAACCCTTACCTTGTAAACCAACTACTCGCATGGTACTGGGGTGTTATATCATTCAAGCTAGAGATATCAGCAGACAAGCCGGGATAGCATCTGCCATCACGGTTGCAAGGCTCAACCGTTGTGCTGTCACTGGACCCGGACATTGCCGTCCCTACCCTTCCCGGCAAAGATTCCAGGGCAGCACCCCCCTTTTTCAAGTTCATGGATGAATTCGACTGGCATATGGCCCAAGAGGGTGCTCCAAAGTGGAGTGACTGGTCTTTTTCTGTTAAAGATTCACCTGGATGGGTTATGGTCCGCACAGAGGGGAAGAGAATCTCGAACGGTTTCACAGAATATATTTTTGCGATCCCAGTTCCAGAGTGTCTTGCATGTTTTCTAGAGAGGAAAAGTAATGCCTAAGGTTGGAGGAAAGAAGTACGCATACACTAAGAAGGGCAAGGCCGCTGCAAAGAAAGCCGAGGAGGGTCAACGACGTAAAGCAACTATGCGGATGTTTCCAACGGGTCCCCGAAGCAAGGGAGATCGTCCTGGAGAGAACCCGGGAGATTGGGACAAAGCGGATGAATTACTTCATCCAGATGACCGAGAACAGTTCCCCAATACCGGGGATAGACCAGAGCTAAAAAGCATTAGCTTCAAAGACCCGAGCATAGCTTCATTTGATAACCCGAACACGAAGTACGAACAAAAACAGGTCAGGATCGAGTTCACTCAAGATGGGCAGACCCATGTGGTAGTGGGTAATGTTCAGGCTCCTCCGGCTGATGAAACCAGGAAGGAGAGGGAGGAGAGATTCAGAAGACAAGGGAAGAGGAAACCAGTTGGTTCTCTAACTCTTGGTGATGCAGGAGCAACTGCCATGAGCGTGGCAAAGCGTAAGAAAAAAAAGACAAAACGGAAGTCTACAAGGGTAGGTAGGTTTTACCGGGGTAATGGTTAAATAGCAGGAGGAGGGGGAGATGGAAGAAATAGGGATAAGTTCCGAAGAGGTTATGGCTGCATCCAATGTTGCTGCTACTCGACTGATAAGAGGGGTTAAGGATGGGAGGATACTAGATCACGGTGGGGCCAGTTCTGGGAGAGCAGAAGGAACGAGGTATAGTCATACTGTTGTTGGAACGATGGCAGAGCTTGCTGTGGCTAGGTACCTTGGAGTGGCCTGGACTCCTGGTGGTGAGAAGCCAACACATGGAGATTTAGCAAATCAATATGAAGTGCGTTCTACTGAGTTCAAAGGACCGGCACCGCATTTTCCCGTATATCGAACTGATTCAGAGTCCATTTTTATTTGTGTTCAGATCCTCTGGGGTCAAAGGACGTTGCACAAAGTAGGGCAATCGAATGGATGGGATCCGGCTCTGGCTAGAATGGTTGGTTGGTTGGTAAAAAGCCCTAGTGCTATGAAAAAGGAATGGTGGAATGAGAGCAAGAAGCCTCCATGTTGGTGGATACCACACAACGAACTGGTACCGATGAATGAACTCGACATTTAGTACTTCAGATATAATGGAAACTCTTTTGCGTGGGAAAATTTTCAGGATCCAGACTGCTATCAGCCAATTAACACAGCTTGCCAATATGGCTGCAGAACATGGTCTACGATCAGTAGGCGTTAGGGCATGGAGAATGTGGGTGATGGTCGTACTAGGACTCCTCCTTGGGGACCATCTGGGTATGTGGGAACTCCATGAGCTGTTTTCCGGCAGGGAAATCGATATGCATGAGATCGGGGTAATCATCGCAGGCCTGGGAGCATTGTTTTCAGCCCTATCAGGCAAAGATGAGTCCTGAAAACCTAGAATCTCAGATACTTAAAAGCCTCGAAGGCCAAACAGAGGAGCAGATACTTGCTTCTCTGAGCCTTTTAGACAGAAAACAAGAGGCTATCTACGACAAACTCTGGGTAAAGTGCAAAGAAGACCTTCATTTCTGGGTCTTTAACTATGCCCGTGCAGTCAATTTACACATGGAAGCGGTTGTAGAGGATGGAGAGTCGGCCCCAAGCGAGTCAATTGACCTGTTTCCTGACTTTCCGCACGTCCGTATGGTCCTAGATGCCCTGAAAGACCCTACAAATATCCTCATTGACAAGTCCAGGGACATGATGTGTACGTGGTCCTTGTGTGCAATCTTCTGTCACGACCTTATATTCCAAGAAGCAGCCCCATTATTGATGGCATCACGTCGTTTTGATGACGTAGATGACGGTGGAGAGGACTCTACGACCGATTCTTTGCTTGGAAGGGTCCGATTCATCTACGAAAACCTCCCTGAATGGCAAAAATCTCGTGCTCCGCTGCGTATTAAGACCGGATTAATGAGAAATAAGAGGACAGAGGCCTACATTGCGGGGATTAAGGCCGTAAGACACACCGGACGTGGTGGTAAATACCGCAGAGCGGTGGCAGATGAGTTCGGTCACTGGCCTTATGGGGAAGCAAACCTGGAATCAATGAAATATGCCTGCCAAAGAGGGCTTATATTGCTTTCTACGCCCCCTAGGGAGGGCAGAAACCACTGTTTTGGCCGATTAGCCACCGAATCTAACAAAATGATGGCCCATTTGTCCCTACATTGGAGCTTACACCCCCTTAGAGGGGAAGAATGGTACCAACATGCTATCGACGGAATGACCCCTGAACAGGTGGCTAGAGAGCTTGAAATCAGCTATTCAGGGGCTGTTGAGGGCCGAATTTACGGTAGTTTTGACGAAGAAGTCCATTTAGTGGAGGGTTTGGAGTACAATCCGAATCTTCCTCTCTATACCACCCATGACCACGGTGTGAATGAGGAAACTTGTGTCTTCTTCCAAATCGACAAGGATGATACTTGGTACATAATCGATGAATACCAGGGAGGAAAGAACTCAGACTCTGGAGCGATCACGGTTTGGGATAACTGTGAGGCATTGGTCGATATGTTGAATGCAGATCCATACAATTTGGTGAGGACAGCAAACAATGGAATTGCTGGACTGTCTGGATCTTATGGAGATCCCGCAGGCAAAGTTGAAAACATCATCTTGCAGACACGAAAGTCCGACGATAATAAGACGACCAGCTATCATGCTGTCTATAACCAGCACAATATTAAGATCAAGAGCAAGTACAGTAAGTTCCTAGACGGAGTACAGATCCTCAATGATCGATTCAAGAGAAGGAAACTTTATATCTCTAGGAATAAGTGTCCATCTGTATGGGAAGCCTTCATTCATTACCGGAGAGCACGCAATCCCAAGGACGATCCGAAGCAACCATATTTAGACTCTCCAGTAAAGGACTGGACAAACCACTGGATGGATGCGGTAAGATACTTTGCTATAGGTAGAACTACGCTTGCTACTGCTCGTGGAAGACGGCAGTCAAGATACCGGCAGGAGTGGAGGCCTAGTGGTCGGACAGGGTGCATGTATCCAACTATGGTCCGTGTGGGTAAATAAATAATGGCAAAGACTCCAGCTGATCAAGTCACTGAGTTTGCCGAAAGATTAGAAATTACTGGGGGGGAGGGGTCTGACAATGATCCCCGAGTAAATCTTGTTCTTACCCGCCTGAAGATTTCCCACGACTATTACGCTACGAAGCGTGATGACATGATCCGGTATTACCAGGGATATCGTGCTTACCGGAGAGAGCCTGATTACCCGTGGACCTCGAATATGGTTATGCCGGTAATCTTCGATACTGTTGAAACCTTTCTTCCTCACGTTGTGGGGGATCAGCTTGAGCTTAGGCCTGAAGCTCGTCTAGGGGCTGACCCCACAAAGATCGAAATGTGGAAAGCGATCTTCGAGTATGACCTTGAGGCAATGGATCTTGTTAGCAAGCAGATAACAATGATGCGTCAGGCTTTGATATACGGATGGTCCCCTTATCTATGTGACTGGCTTTACGATGAACGTCCGATGAGAGTTCATCAATACGAAAGACATGACGACGGGGAACCCCTCTCAAAGACCATTAGACAAACTGCTCAAATACCAATCGTTATGCACGATGGCCCACAGGTCCAGGTCCTTGATGTATTCAATGTCTTTCTTCAGCCGGGGAAGGCAATGGTTAATGGCCCACCAGCAGAGAAATCTGACTGGCTCATTATCAGATTTGTTCTTCCGTTCAAGCATCTCCAGACGATGGCGGACCAGGGAATCATTGAGCAGAAAGCATTAAGCGAATTGATGGATTCATCGTTCCCGCATCCAAACGACGATGCTGATGTTGGCATCCATGAACGAATGGATTTGATCGGGCTGGATAGTCAGACTCTTGATACGACCATGAATCAGGTTGAGATCCTTTGCATGTTCGGGGACCGGGGATTCAGTCGTCAAGAGGACGGGGTTATCTGGTTGGGTAATCGGAAGGTGATTCTCAGGGACGAAACTTCACCTCTATGGCACGGAGAAATCCCTGTAGGGATTGTTAATGATATTCGTATGCCTCACGAAGCAATGGGAATCGGTGAAGCTGAGATTGCTGAATCCTTCCAAGAAGAAAAGTCTGACATTCGCAACGCACGAATGGACAACATTCATCAGCTTGTAAATCGTATGTGGTCCGTCATGAATAATGCTGGTGTCGATGATGTTGAGTTAATGTCTCGTCCTGGAGGGATTGTCCATATGGATATTCCTGATGCTGTTCGTCCTTTGATCCAGCAGGATATGCCTTTCTCTACATACAAGGAAGAAGAATTATTGGACAATGATGTTCAGCGAATAACGGGGGCTACTGATGTTTTGAGGGGTTTGGCTTTCGGTGCCAGCAGACCAACAGCCACCTCTGATAAGATTAAAGCTGAGTTCGCGGCAGCTCGTACTCGGATGAAGATTCTTGATATGCAGAATCATTTCCTTCGGCAGGTTGGCCGTTGGATTATTGCTCTAGAGCAGCAGTTTACGACAGAGGAAAAGCAGGTCAGGATTAGTCGAAACGGGATTACCGAAGACATCCGAATTAAACCTGAAGACATTTCAGGGGACTGGGATGTCAAGCCAGAATTAGATCAGGCTTTACCTCTTTCCAAAGCACAGCGTCGTCAGGATGCGGCCCTTGCCATGCAGACCCTTGCCCCGTATGCACAGGGCGGAATTATTGTTGCCGACGAACTAATCAAGTATTTCTTAAAGACCTATTCGATTCCGAATCCGGAGAAACTATTGGCTGCTATGCAGCAGCGTGCTGAGCAGGTTCAAGATTCAAGTGGTATGGCACAAGAGGCAATCCGGGCGGCTGAAGGGGAAGCTATGGGAAGGCCCCAATGAGAATGTCTTTTCTTAATAAAGAAAAAGAGGATGCTCCTGTATTATCAGCATACGTCAAGTCTTTAAACCAACAGATTGATGATGCTTCTCGGATGAAAAGCCTTGTCGAGTCTCCTGGTTGGAAGATAGTTCAAAAACTCTGGAAGGAATTTGAAGATAGAAGTCAGGTGGCTTTTCTTTCCGGGGAGATAACTGCGGATGAGCATAAAGCACAGATAAAGGCCATCAGGATAATTGTTGGCGGAGTAGAAGCTATTGCCGATAAAACAAAATTAGATTCTGATCCTAAAGTTAAGTTAAGAGAACTAGAGATTGCTAAACCTTCTATGTTCAGGAGATACTAACAATGGCAACAGAAGCATTACCCGGCTTGAATGCGGATGAGTCCCATCGGTTGCAGTCACAGGCAGAGCTTGGATTGCAATTCGATGATGAGATGCGTGGTTATGTTGTTCGTATGATAAACGCGCTCCAGAATCCTCCTCCGCCCCCAAGGCCAAGAAAAACAAAAAAAAAGAGGTAAGAGTTAGAGTTGTTACCGGTCGAAAGACCACAGTTGATTTATAAAAGTTAGAAGCCCTTACGGGATAACTTCTAATCGTAACGAAGGAGCGTCATAGTGGCAGATAACGAAAATAACTCGCCTGCATACGCGGACAACGAGTTCGGATCGCCTGCACAGGTAGACGTAGAAGCAGAAGATAGCACTGCAGCCATAAAGGCCGGAGTTCCCCTCGAAGACGAGGACAAGGACTATATTGAAGAGGCCTATGAGGCTACGCAGCGTGAGGTCGAACAGGATATTCACGGGGAACAAGTAACTATTCCCGCCAAGTTTAATTCTGTTGATGAACTCGTACAGAGTTACGAGAATCTTGAGAACAAGCTTAGTGAATATGGACCACAGGCCAACGAGAACCAAGCACTCAAAGAGCGTTTGGCCCGTCTCGAAGGTCACGCACTGGCACAGCAACAAACCCCAGCGGTACAATCTCCACCACGACCCCGACAAGATCCTCGCTTCCAGTCTCGAAAGGCTTTTGCCGAACAGAGACAGCGTGTATACGAGGAACAGGGTTTTGAAAGCGCAGTGGCAAAGGACATTGCCCAGAAGGATGCGGTCACTCTAGGAATGTTCGTTGATGCAGAGATTAGCAATCGTACCCAAAGATACGATGCTGCTATGGCGGCTACCGATAGAGACCGGAACCTTCAGTCCAATGCGTACCAAATGCGTGAGCAGAAGGATGCTCAAGGCAGATCTGTTCGTCCTGATTGGGACCATGTTGTTTCCACTAAAGAGTTCGAGAACGCTGCCCGAGAATTGGGTGATCGGTTCTATACACCGCAAGGTCTTGAACTCGCTTACTTGCGAACATCTTCCGCAGTTAGGGGACAGGCTTCGTCTGCGAGTGCACAAGCAGAGGCTTCCGCATCAAAGAGGAGAGCCTCGGTAGGTCCAGCGGCCACACCGGCTTCTAAGAACCCATCGAGGGCAAATTCCGACGATGCTGAGATCGAAGCAATTTATAACAATGCACGGGAATCCCGCAGATCCAGGAATGTCTTCGACGGAGGAGGGTTCGACTAGGATAGGAGATTATGCCTAGTTTTGGTGGGACTGTCATATCAGGCTCCAAAGCTACGACTTCCGTCTTATCGCAGGGTCTAGTACCAGATCGTTCGGTAGATGTGTCGGAGCTTGAGCCTAATTCGGCACCCCTTATTCAAATTACGACAAAGACAAAAGGACGTAAGCGTCGTGCTATAAACACGACGTTTGAGTGGTTCGAAGACGAACCCTTCCCGTATTGGGATGCGGTAAATTATGGCTCCGGTTACAGCGACTCTGCTACTAGTGTTGTTGTTGACAACGGGAGCTATTTTGGTTCGTCTAACCTTGTGTTACTTCCGCGTACTGGTGAGATTGTTCGCGTAACGTCAGTCAGCTCCAACACGCTGACAATCACTCGTGGTGCAGCAGGTTCAACTGCCGCAGCAATAGTTGATGGTGACGACCTGCGAATCATCGGATCGGCACACGCTGAAGGTGCAACGGCTGGTACCATGAAGGCAACGAAGAAGAGCCGGGGGTATAACTACACCCAGATCTTCCGAGACACCTTCGGTGCTACTGGTACGGAAGAAGCCTCCGAGCTGTATTGGGGCAACGACCGGACCAGGGACAGGAAGAACCGTGGTGTTGACCATGCGCTCAACATCGAGGCTGCTTTCCTTTTTGGTCAGCGCAACGAAGACACAAGTGGTTCGACCCCGGTCCGAACGACTCGTGGGGTTATCAACTGGATCACTACGAACACCGAGGCAATCGGTGGTTTCATTAGTGAAGATGCTTGGAATTCGTTCTTACAGAACGGCTTCTTGCATTCTTCATCTCAAGGAAAGAACTCGAAGTGGTTTTTCGGTTCTCGTGCAGTGATTGGAGCTATCAACGGGTTTGCCCGTGACAATCTCCGTGTTGTGCCAAGGGACAAGACGTATGGGATTTCGGTCCAGAATTACACTTCGTTCTTTGGTGATGTGCTTCTTATGGCACATAACCTCTTGGAAAATAACCCTGCCAGCAACGGTACCGGAACAGCTAAGTACGGTGGCTATGGAATCCTTATGGATCCTGCTAGCCCCACTTATCGTTTCTTGGCCGCTAATGGCAAAAACCGCGACACGAAACTCCGTCGCAATATCCAGGCAAATGATGCTGATAGCTGGCAGGATGAGTACCTGTCAGAAGTTGGCATGGAATACCGCATGGAGCGGTGGTCCCGTATTATGACTGGAGTAACTGGTTAATTGAGGACAAGGCGGCTAGAGAGAAGCTAACTCATAGTTCTCTCTCTAGCCGTCCCCTTATATCGAGGATTTAATGTCAAAAGACGAAGCTGCAATACAGACGGAAGAAACGCCCGTAGTCACGGATAACGTCATTTTCGTTAGCCCTTCAGAGAGGCTGCTTGTGAACCTGCATTTACGACCGCAGAGGAAGTACAGCAGTGGTGGTGTTACCGTGATTGACGAGGAAATAACAAAGATTCAGTTTGTTGAGGGCCGATATGAGACTTCAGATCCGAATCTCATTAAGCTTCTACGATCTGCTCCTAACAATGTTAACCAATTGTCGGAAGACATTTCCAGGGAGTATCGCAATCGAGGAATAAACGCCACCCCTGATAGTACTGCTCTGAGTTCTCACAAGGACAGGTTTTACGAAGTCAATCAAGAAGGTGCAGCTTAGTCATAACCTAAAGGCCGTAAACCGCGTGCGAGAATTTACTCCCGCACCAAATAGAACGGTTGGCCTTGGAGGTAATTGTGGCAAAGTTTTCAGAACATACGTTTCTTGATTCAGAGGCTCGTACAGCCAGCGAAAACTCGGATGGCCTTCGTGTTGATGGCTATACACTGTGTACCATCATGACATCATCTACGGCTGTGACAGGTACTAGTCCTACGGTAGATACTGAACCTGAAGTGTCGAACGACAACAGCACCTGGTTCCCGCTGAATATTTATCCAAGCGCGTCGGACCCGGCAGCTATGACTATGCAGTTGGCTGCTACGGGTGAAATCTCCATGACGTTTCCTTTGTGTGCTAAGTATCTGCGCGTAAAGACAACTATTGGTGGTAGTTCGACTCCTGGGCATACATTCAGTGTCGTAGCGAACTTTATCAAGCATAGATAACCGTGCATGACTTGGTCGAAAGAGTCAGAGACTTCAGGGTCGTGGTCACCAGAGGGGCCAGAAGCTTCTCAGACGATCACTGATAGTGGAGTTGCTGTCACCGACAACGCTGCTGCGATTGTCGTTGATTCTCGGTTCCTCAGTACAGCTGAGTGGACCACGGAATCTCTACCGTCCGAGTCATGGGAGTCAGAATCGCAAACTGTTACTGACGGTGGCGTTGCTGTCACAGATAGCAGCGTCACCGTAACAGTGCTTATTTAACTTATGGCTATTAACACAACAGGGCAGAATCTCATTGACGGCGTGAAGAAGTACGTGCCGGAGATGCAGAGCAGCAGTCATGATTCAACGATCATAGGTTTTGTTAACCATGAACGTCGTTTTCTGCTATCAATGAAGCAGGTACAGGTCGAAGAAGTGCATTTGACCTCTGCAACAGACGATATTGTTGCTGATCAGAGCCTTTATGAGCTTCCTGATGACTTCGTGAAGATCAAAAAAGTCATGAGGAAGGACCCTGATGGCAATTTTAAGCTCTGTGAGTTCAAGGATCGTGAGCAATTTCGTGTTTGGGAGCATGAAGCAAAGACTTTTAACGATACAGACTTCTTTTATTCTCTACGTGGAAATCATATAGACCTTAGAGGGACCCCAAGTACCGCTGTTAGTGGTGGGTTACGGGTAGATTACTGGTATTTGCCAGACGATTGGACAGCAAGTACTACTGTTCCTCAGGTCTGGGAGATGTTTCGTGAAGTACTTGAGGTAGGGGCTGCTTTACGGTCGGGTATTCGACGTGAAGACAGAAGGGCGGAGCTAGAACGACACTACGATAGAAGGTTGCTGCCTAATTTTGTAAGAAGCTTTGGTCGTCGTGTCTCTGAACCGATGGCAATGCGTGATATTCGCACTACATGGCGTGAAAGTTTTGGTAACGGTAGTTTTGGACGGAGACGATAATGCCCCAACAGAAACCAACACCCCCAATACCCCAGAATGTACTTGATGCAATGAGGACATTAGAAGAGGGCGGCATCCAGTCCGTGAGGTTCCCCGGCCTCGATGAAGAAGAAGGAGGATCCACCTCTCGTGTGCAACAACACGGCCCGTTGTCTCGGTACCCCCTTCGTGAGGATCGTCCATACGACCCTTCGGTAGAAGCAGAGTTTGATGTTGGCCTTCCGAGCTACGATCCGGATAACCGAAGTTTGCTGGGTGGGACTATTAACCTCGACCAGTGGTACGGCTCTCTACCTCCCGCTCAGAAGTGGCTCGTAGATCAGGCCCCAGGTCTTATTGCGGGTGCTTTGATAGCAGGACCGTTGGGGGCGGCGGCTGGGGCTGCTAGAGGCCTGGCTGCTAGAGGCCTGGCTGCTGGGAGTCGGATGATTGCAACAAAAGCAGCCTCAAGACGTATTAGTGATCAAATGACTAAACGAATTATTGAAGGTTATAAATATGGACCTGCTCGTCCACCTGGCGGAATAACTAGCAGGCCACCTGCTACCTCGAAGCTTTTCGATGAGGTGTCAGATGTAATCGACACCTCCACGAGCTACTCTCCAGCTGAAATACAGCAGACTGCGCGTGCGTTCGCACGCGCAACTCGGGATTACTCCCGCGGAATAACTAGCGTGCATCCACAGCAGGCTGCGCGTGCGTTCGCACGCGCAAATCGCGGAATAACTAGCAGGCACCCTGCATCCGTAGTGGATAAAATCAAGGACGAGTTTAGAATATGGAATGGCAGGATGAACACGATTCCTGAAGAGCAGAGGCCCGTTGTGCAGAGTATGCTCGATCAGCTGGGTCAAGCTATGGCTTCCAAAACTCCACCCAAGTGGATAGATGACGCAGTCGGGTATTTCCTGAAAAATACCGGAGGATAATGGCAACTCTGACTCGTGTTGTTGACATCTTCGGCCTTAGAGGTACTAAGGAGGACCAGGACCTAATTTCTGTGGAATCTGTTCATTCCCCAGATGGTTCAAAGAATGGCTTCCTCGATGACAAGGAGCGGGTAACTAAGATTCCTGGGTATACAAAGCTAACTGCTTCTTCGATTGCTTCTTATGCTGTCCGGGGATTGTTCTCCTGGCATTACGAGACTGCTGGAGCATTAACCCGTAAATTAATTGCTGTTCTTAACGATACGGCGTATTCAATAAGTACAGCAGATGGGTCAGCTACTTCTTTAGGGACTGGCCTTGGAGCAGACGATGTTCCTAAGTTTGCAAGAATGAACGACAAGATGTTTATAGCTTCTGGTGGATCAGCAGCAATTAAGACTTGGGATGGTTCGACGTGGGCTTCCGCAGGAGGGACCCAGCCCTCGGCCCCGACACTCGCAGCTGGTTCTGCTGGAGATCTTAATGGTCAGTATCGGATGAAGGTTGTGTATATACAGTCTGATGACAGCGAAGACATAGCCTCTGCTGCCTCGGATCCCGTATTGCTTGAGAATGAGCAGTTGGCCGTATCAAGCATTCCAACAGGTCCAGGGGGAACTAAGGCCAGGAAGCTTTACCTTACGGCGGGTGATAACCCTGGTATTTACTACTTTGCCCATATGTTGGACGGAAACTCAGCCACTTCTGTTACCCTGGATATCGAGGAAAGTGATTACGTTGTAAATGAGGAGCTAATAAGGCATGGAGATGCCCCGCCAACAGGCCTTAGGATTCTCTCACAGGCCCGTGGACGAATGTTCTATGCCAATAAGGATGGCCAGAGGAACTCTATCTATCCGAGCGATCTGGGGCTCCCTGAGAGCGTCAATCTTCTTGAGAGGCTACAAGTAGCCCAGCAGGATGGGGACGAAATTATGCACATGGAGCCTGAGTTCCAGGCTATAAGCCAGGACCAGAGGGTTATCACTCAGGTTATATTTAAGAAATGGGGGATTTGGAATCTTATGGGGACACAGCCACGGGCAGATGAGCCAGATCCCTGGATCCTCCAGAAGGCCAAGTCTCCAGCAGGGACAGTAGCTGGTAGTACTGTGCAGAAGGTTGAATTCAATGGGGACAATGTCCTGGTCTTCTTGGCCCCGGATAAGACTGTTCGTGCTTATGATGGAAATTCTTCCGTTGATATTTCAGCGGATGTCTGGAACACGATCTCGTCTATGAACTTGGAATATGCTCACTTGTCATGGGCGATAAATAGCCCATCTCTCAGGATGGTTTTTTTCTTCTTCCCTATTGATTCTTCAACTGTCCCTAATCAGTGTATTGGCTGGGACTATCGACGTAATGTTTGGTGGGTCTATCCAGACTTCACAACACTTCTTTCTGGAACCGTACATCACACAACTGATATGGATGAGTTTGTCTTTTCAGGGCAAGCAACTGCCGGTACAGGGGGGCTTGTTTATCAGATGTTTACGGGGAATAACTTTGATGGAGCTGCCTATGAATGGCGGTGGAGAACCAAGCCTCTATTGCCCCAGCGGGACATTTCAAGGCAGCGTAAGGATCATGGAATGAGCTTCCACTGGGATTGGCTAGAGCCTGTATTTGAATCCTTGACAGCATCAACAATTACGATCAAGGCGTGGTCTGGCTATGAGGATCCTGATACTGAGAATCCTTTTATGGATACAACAATGTCTCTTGAAGACACATCAGCCACTCACAAGAAGGAAGTTGTATTCGTTGAAAACGCTACGGGGGGATATCTTGTTGATGAGGAAGCCCGTTTCCAATTTTCAGAGAGTTCAGCTGCCTACAGGCCTAGAATGCTTGGGTTCCATGTGGGCGTGAAACCTAAACCAACCAAGAGACTGTCATGATTTGGAACTTACCTGATCCTTTTTTCTCCCTCCCGTTCATGGAGTGGCTAGGCTATGTTCCGTTCGCGATAGGTTTCTGGGGCCAATTGGCCGGGATGGTGATTTCTGAGTTCCTGCCCAAGATCATAGGTTCATTCAAAGGTGGTGGTGGCGGTGGAGGCGGCGGTGGAGGTGGCGGTGGAGGTACCGGGTCCGGTTTCAGTTTTCTGACCGGTAGCAGTGAAGCTGGCGGTGAAGGTGGCTTCTGGAGCAATCTCGGGTCATCGCTTACCGACCCCACCGTTCTGGCAGCGGGTATCACCGGAGGTTTAGGGTTTGCCGGGGGAGCACTAGGAAGGGATCCCAATGAACGGTATGTGATGAAGGATGAGCATGGGAACCGTCTCTCCGAGAAATATGCCCGGTATACAGGGCTCGGTTTAACAGACCAGTATGGGGCTGCTGTTGCCCGATCTACCCCTCGTCAGCGTATTAACTACAATATGCCCTTGGTGGCAGGGCCTGGGGTACGTTCAACCCAAGCAAATTTGTACTTGCCCATGACTCAGGGAGGGTACGTTCCAGGTGGTGGAATTAGCCTTGATGCCAATCTTCCTCCTGGGTATGGGGCAGGATATACGACAGGAACTCCCACTCTTCCTACTGGTAATACTGGTAATACTGGTAATGGTGATGGCTTTACCCCCACTAATACAGTACCTCCTTATGGCGTACAGGGAGTAGAAGGGACAGGAGAAGATTCCCAGACCGTAGGCGGACTTGAGGATGAGCAGCAAAAGGCTCAGGATATAGCCAACCGCAACCATCAGACCCAGCTCAATACCATATTGACTAGCCTCAATGGCAACGGTGTCGATAACACCGTCGGTGATGGAATTTTGTCTGGGACTCAATCCGCCAACCTGAATGCTGGGGACCTAGCTGACTACAACAAGCAGGTTTGGGACACCCGAGAAGTTTGGGAGGACACTCCCTCGCGGGCGGAGGAATGGGCATGGAAGGGAAATTATACGGGGGTTGATGATAGCGGGAAGTTCTCCTGGGGAGCGGACAAGAAAGTAGCAAGTGAACCGTTGCCTGAATGGGCCAAAACACAACAAGGCTAACCAATGGCTAAATTTGACAACTTGGGGCAGCTAAAGCCAGTCGTTCCACAGATGGGTCCCAAGGTGCCCAACGCTCCTGTTCCGCCTACAGTCCCTGATCCGGCTGCTCCACTACAGAAGCAGGTGGGACAGATACACTCAGCGACTGGGGGAGCATTCCAGCCGCAGACAGGTTTGCCACCTGGTGGTGGGGCAATCACTCCTCCAAAGCCAATCAAGCCACCAGTCGGTGGGCCTGGCAGCGTCCAATGGACTCCAGTCACCCATAAGACTGTTTCGCCGCTTAATCCGCCTATTCAACCGGGGCCAGCCATGTGGAGTCCAACTCAACTAGCTACTGCACTTGGCACCGGAATCGCGGGTGGGGGTCCATCAGTTGCACAGCAGCCGCGAGGTGGTCCTGGAACCCCTGGTTACGCCCCACCTGGGTGGGTGCCAAAGACAGAAACAACAGCCGAGGCATTTGCTGGAACAGGAGTCGAACCCTCAACTGGCAAGGCTTTTGGTAACTGGTACGACCATAAGTCCCCCTTGAGGATCGACCCCAACACCGGGAAGACACTACCTGGTGGTTGGCTGTGGAACCCAACCACTGGCAAGCCTCACCAGGTCCTGATTTCCAGCCGCGAACAAATGTCGGGACAAACACCGCAGGAGGCATACGAGGGAGCACAAGAGGCATCCGAGGGACCACAAGAGGAGGGGGCAACATACCGTGACTTAGGCCACTTTAAAGATACTGCTATGCCTACGTGGATGCAGGAGGCATGGGCTGGCGATCAGCCAGATTGGCAGGGAGGCCCACGCGATCCCGACACGATGGACCGGATCAGGTTCGGGGCGGCAGATTTCGACGTAAATCCAATGGGGCCAGGGGGAAGTGGACTACCACTAGGTCCCAGAGAGTGGCTTACAAATGACAGTCAAACGCCTTACGACCCGGTAGTGCCAGGAACACCCCCACTTACAACCGCTCCAATAAACGACCCTGATGTATTACCGCCGACCCCCCCAGTTGTGCCCCCTCCGGTTGATCCCCCCCCAGTTGATCCCCCCCCAGTTGATCCCCCTCCAACGGATGATGATGGCACCACGACTACGGACGGTCTTGACGACACGGACGGTTACTACGACAAGGTCAAGGAGGCAAATGACCGGCTGAATTCTGGGCAGGCCCCCGAGACAGCAGTTATAGAGCCGCTTGAACCTCCTCCCGTTCCGCAGCAGCAAGCACCCCAGCCAGCACAAGCAGCCCCGGCCCCACTAGCTAATCTTTCAGCTCAAGGTGGAGCCCCTGCGGCCCCTGATTTGACACAGGCTCCTGATTTTACGGGCTTAGGGCAAGCACCCCCACCTCCAACTGGGCCTGGGTACACGGAAACACCAGCGGTTGAGCCTCGCGCACCTACTGCGAAAGAACAGGCACCGGGAAGCCTGAGTACGGCTTCCGGGAAGACTATAACGGACAGTGTAAATTCCCTTCGTAAAAGTCCGAATCCTCTCGATAAAGCATTGTCGAACACATTAAGCGGAGTACTTGAGCAAGGTGCAGATATTGATGTTGAGTCTTTGATGCCTCGGCTCAAATCAGAGAGGGAAAAACTTTCGCAGATTCGTGAGTCTGCACAACGAAGGCTTCTTTCCGACCTTGCAAGAAGGGGCTTTCAGCTAGGTGGGGCACAGGAAGCTGCCGTTCTGGCAGAGCTTGAGCAGCAGATAGCAACTTCAACTGCTCAATCGTTCCGAGATATTGTTAATGACGAACGGACTCGTGCTGACCAGAGATTAGTACAGGGAATGCAGACAGCGGCTGGATTGGTTGGTCAGCGAGAACAAACAGCCTTTGGTCAAGAGCAATTGGAGGCACAGAAACGAATAGCGGCAGGCCAGGAAGCTCTTGGCGTGGGACAATTGGGGCTGGATAGATTTACCCAGCAGCAACAGGCCGCTGCAGAACTGCAGAAACTTGATTTACAGGAGAAGTTAGGTCTAGCTGATGTGGCAGCTAAGCAACGAGCAAGTGACATAGAACAATTCTTAGGGATGGGTGCACTTGGCGTAGAGGCTGCTAAAGCTGGAACATCACAATATCAAGCAGAAACAGTACGTATGACTAATGAAAATCAAGTCATGCTTCAGAACCTTGCTCAAAACAACCAGTTCCAGATGTTCTTAATGGAGCAGGGTTTGCAGGCAGCACACTGGGAGGCCCTGTTACAGCAGGCTGCTGAAGGTGAACCGTCTAAAGTTTTGGACTTGCTAACTAAGTACCAGGGGACGACCCAAGCAGGAGGTCCCTCAGGTTTTAATGAATAAAACCTTAACTAGGAGTAGAAGTAATGGCTAATGGAGATATGGCAGGACCACCACCTGGACCACCCCCCGGAGGTATGGGCGGACCACCACCTGGAGGCATGGGCGGACCACCACCCGGAGACATGGGCGGACCACCCGCCGACCCGGAAATGCAAATGCACGAGGCTGTTGCAATAGAGCTTTTGCAGCTTGTCCCGAGGATTGTCGAGATCGTAAGAGGCGGTCCTGGTGCTGGTACCGAAGCAGCTGACTTGGGTCTTCCTCCTGGAGGTCCCCCACCTGGAGGGCCAATGGTCTAGTAGCCTATGGCTAGCTGGAGAGGATTAGGAAGAGGGCTGACTGCTGCAAGTCAGGCACTCACAGGTTTGCCTGGAATCTTTGCCGAGCTTGGTAAAGAGGAGAGGGCCGAAGAACGCTATGAGGCGGATTTGGCCCGTCAGGGGGACCAGGCTATCGATGAGATCGGGAACGATGCCACTCAGATGCTTAACCAAGGATATTCGCAGGATGACATGATAAAAAAGGCCCGAAGTGTAGGTGCCCGATTTGAGATGAGTCCTGAGAGGATAGACGAAGCTATTGATCGACTAATTCCAGTGATCGAAGGATCGCGTGCCAGGCTTATCGATGAGACAACAAGCAGCATGTTCCAGGCTGCTGCAAGAGCCCCTAACATAGAGGCAGCTAGACGCGAAAGAGTGCCTTTCCACGAGAGGCGGGAAAGCCTCGGGTCTCCGATTGATTATGGCGGCGAGCCTATCGAAGCCCCGACTAGCGTGCTGGAGGACAGGGATCCAATAAGTCGAGAATGGGACTTGGGAGAGGCGGGTGATGGTGCTCCGAGTGGTGAATTTGTGTCCGTGGAATTTGGATCTCCCGCGGAGCTATATCCCGAAGCTGGCCCACTAACACCGGAGGGACATAAGTGGAGGGGAATTGAAGAGAGATTCATAGCAGAGGAAAGGGACAAAGAGAAGAAAGAGCTAGAAAGGCAACAACGGGAAAACGAAGAATGGGAGAGGCGATACCAGATTCAGAGGCGGGACCAGGAGGATCACGCCGTGTACATGTACACACTGCAACAGCGGGACCAGGGCAGAGTTCAAGTCACCACAGACTCTAATGGGAACCCTGTTTATGTTACCCAAGGAGAATTCGGTCTTTTACAAACCATGGGCACGGCTGGTGCTCTCCACTTCATTCAAATTCTAAGAGAGTCTCAAGAGAAACGCGGTCTTTTACCAAGCGCGTCCGAGCCTGTGGGCATAATAAACGGGGAGCGTGTGGGTTCGACATCAAGAGAGGTCCTCGGGCGACTCTCAATCAGTCTAGAAGGGCTTCCCGATGATGCCCAGACTACCGTTATAAATAATCTAAGGACGGGCACGTCAAATGCCCCAAGTCTAATTCAATTAATGGCAGAAAGCTCCGGACGCTACGAGGAGCAACTAATAACGGACTTCAAGGCGGCTTATCAGAAGCTACGTAACGATGTGGCCAGGAGTGGGGTTCGGAGAGCGCGTGCTGCGACTGGTGGCGGTGCTTTTGACACGGGCGGTGTGGCTGCTGATGAGATGTACTTACAGGAGACTGATCCTTACACCCGTGGTGTTATCGACCAGAATGTAGCCGTCGAGATAGGGAGAGTGCTCATGGATCTGAAGAAGGAGGCCGTTGATCGGTATGGAGAAGAGAGGGGTCTGGCGATGGCACATAGGGCTTTCTTCCTCCTGGCGGACAATATACAGATGCGTGTTGATGCTCTCGATAATGCGGGAGAATACGCCCCGAATTCTGAGTATCGGTGGTTACTAGAGAATGCCTATGCACCGGACCAGGGGGAGGGAATGGTCTGGGTGGAAAATCCTGAAGTTGGCGGTGGCCTTGATGTTGAACCGTTCATTTTGGTGCCGTATGGAGATTACAGGGCGGGAGAGATTAAGCCTCCTGAAGCTACAGGAGGCCAAGGCCCCGGTGGTGGGTACGGTGAATTTAGAACCCCAGAGCTTTCTCCATTGGGTGCAACAGAAAGCTCAAGCCAGGCCGACGTAATTCGACTAAAAGAGGAGCTGGCCCCTTACTTTGAAATCCTTGCTACATATGAGGATTGGGTTCCACCTCCAAACTCACCGGGTCGAGCAAACCCGTATGTAGACCCACTGAACAAGGCTAAGGAGGAGTACAAATCCCAAATAAGAGATTACAACGATTCTCTAGCTATCCAGGCAAGATGGGAAGAGGAAAGATATGGTTTTGCCTCTGTACCTGGCACGTTAATGTCACGGTGGCAGAGTAGGAACAATTTCTTACCGACCGGAGGGCTCTTTCCAAAAGAGGAAGAATTCGGGGGGGAATATCCCCCGGTAATTCGTGATATTGCCGGCATGCTCCAATACCAACGTCAGAGTGTAGACAATGTGCAAGAGCATCAAATGAGGGTGTCAGTGTCGGTAGGGGATAGCCCAGAGGCAAGACGCTATGAACAAGAACGTCGAGAAAAAGACCCGCTCCGATATGAAGCTCTCGCGATTCTTCCAATTGACCGAAACCGGCCAGGAGGCCTAAGTCTTCCCCAGGAAAATGTAGCCAAGATGCAAGATGAGGGGATGCAAGGGTTGGTGAGGCTCGAAGATTACCTGTACGAACGCATGTATGAATACATTAGAGGAGCAGCATCAGCCGAGATAAGCGAGGGATGGAAGAAGGCCTTAGCTAGTCCTAATCTAACATGGCCTGGAGGTACTATAGCTCCCCCCCCTGAGTTTTTCTATATTAGAACAGCGTTAGTAGAGATGCAGCAGATGATGGCTTCATACGATCCGAAGGTTATGCCCAAAATCGGCCCTGGTTCAGCCAGAATAGGCAAGCAGTAAGTAATGGCCCAGGTCCCTGTTCCTACTTTTCTCCAGGCGGCACGGCCAGCTAGTAGGGCGATCCCCACTTTCCTCCAGGGTCCCGAGGCTCCGAGATTCTTAGGTCGTGACGAGGATTCCGCACTAGCTCCACCCCAGGCAACCGCAGAGAAGCCTAGCTGGGGTGCTGGACGGTGGGTAGCTGCCTTTACTCCCATTGTTGGTGGTGTCTGGGATATCTATGACATGGTCACTGACGAGAACAGTTTTTGGGAGCAGCTTCGGGACCATCCCTGGCTTACTGGATTGAGACTAGGGGCTAATTTCCTGGACTTCATGCCTCTTTGGGGATTCAAGGGGGCTATTAGATCCTTACAGGCGGGGGGGTCTTTGACTCGATGGGACGCGGTCAAGGAAATTGGCCGTCATTTGGCAATCGGGGGGTTTAAATACAAGGACAAACTTACAAGGGCTCACCTGAAAGCCATGAGGAAAAAGGGCCTAAAGACTAATTTGCTTGAAGCCCTGATAACGCCTGGAGGGTCGAATATTGACAAAATTCTTGGTGCCAGGATAGTTAGGGAAGGTGGGAAGGAGAGCAAGTTGTGGAAGGAAATGTCAGGGGTGCCGGGCACAGAAAAAGACCCGCTAAGAGCGTTCAAAGATATACCTGAAGAAGAATATCTCGATAATCCGTTCTGGTTAAGCCGTGGTGAGAACGATGAAATACAGAACATTAGATTTTGGATGGCAGATGAGCAGTTTGCGTCGGCCACTATCAAGAAACAGGAAAGTGGTCAGTGGAGTATTCATCTTGCATTGGGGCCTGGAGGGGAATTTAAGTTGTCGGGGGGGCTACATGATACTGAGAGAGATGCAAAGCTATTCTTAGCTTGGCTCCCATCCAGTAAGGCTGCACAAGCTGAAGTTGTAGAGCAGACTTTCCGGGCAGGAACCGGGAGGAATACTACAACGCTTGGATTCCATAAAGTTTCCGAAGATGTTTTGAATCAAGTGAAACTTGAAAGAAGGCAACTTCAAGATAAGAAGGGGATGAGGTTGTCTCCGATGGAGAGTATTGGGTATAGCGGGATACCTGACCAGATGGATGAACTTGGCATGTATCACGATGCGCTATCTGTAAAGCAGGCAGATACTTTTTTTAGAACAATTTTGCATTCAAATGATGAGTGGTCGATTAGAGACCTTGCCCTTTTTGAAGTTTTGTTTGGGACCGGAATGCGAATTGAAGAGATCCTTGGTCTTAGATGGTCAGATATAAAACCTATGAACCCGAAGCTGGGGATTAGTCCTGGGACTCTAAAATTCAAAATTTCCAAGAAGCGGGGCAGGCAAGATAGTGGAGTTGCCGTCTTGAGAGACACAGCAGCCACTGCCTTGCAAAGACTTTTTGAGCAGAGACAAGGTCTTCTTTCGGCGGTACATCCACCTCTCGCGGAAGATGTATTTTCCCAGCTAACGAGGCAGTCAGACCACGCTCTTGATAATAGCTTTATATTTTTCAACCAGCGTGGTGCCAAAATGAAAGCAAGCCAGGTAACGGATCGGAGAAACGGACTGGTAGCAAAATATATTAAGGCTGCGGTTGAGGCGGGTGGGGATGAATTCAAAGGGGCAAATGTTACTGCCCATACTTTTAGGCGAACATTTGCCACGATGCTTGACAGGATGGGGGCAGATAAGACGGAGATATGGTCACTTCTGCGGCACGCCCCAGAAACGAAGTCAGAGATGTATATACGACTAAAATCTGGAGGGATGCAGCTAAACGAAAACACGGTTGAACAGGTCGGGGAACTTCTACTTAAATCTATGGAGGAGGGGCTGGTAGATGCAGAAATTGTTCGGGGACTAGGTAGGTTCATCAAGGAGGAATTTTGGACTACAGAGGAGGGAAGGGCAGCTTGGCTTTCAGCTGCAGACATGGTGTTAAGAGGGGGGAAGGGAATTGGCCAACAGACAGGCAGGCTGCCATATCTCTCGGAGACAATATCTGAAGTATATAAGACAACCTCAAAGGAGCAGCAGAGGGCATATCTAAATAAATTAGCCCACCAAATTGAAGATGAAATCAGGTTGCATCCCGAGAGGCATGTTAGGGGCTATAAAGAAGGGTCTGGACCTATGTGGTTGACCCGGCAGGAGATGAAGGGCCTATACGAAACCATTAGAGGGATGACATTAAGGCCAAAAATTTACAAGGGGACGGGAGGGCAGGCTGTAAGAGAGGCTAACCTAAATGAAGTTGCAAAATGGGAGCACAATCAGAATATATTTGAGCTTGACAAGGCAAGAGACATCGCTCTTTTAAGGATCTTCCATACAACTGGTCTTAGGAATTCCAGCATCTTGGGAATCTCTCCAGCAGAAAGACCCCCCTGGCATACTGGGCTTAGGTGGCAAGATGTGTCGCTTGATGCGGGAACGATAAAAGTAAAGACAAAGGGTGGGGGTGAGATGACGGTCGATTTAGCCCCCGAGGCCGTAGACGACCTTAGACACTATAGGAATTTACTATTGTCATATCGGCATCCAGATCCGGTCGGAGGACAAATCGGGAGCAAGGCATTAAAACCGGGGGAAGGGTTTTCGAGTGTCTCACCCACGAGAGGTTTGCTCGAAGGGGCGGAGAATCCCGTATTCATTAACCATTCGAATGGGACCATCTTCAAGAATAAACAGTTTCGTAAACGGCTTGGGCATTATGGAGATATAGGCGATGAGATTATGCTGGGTGGTCCTGGCAGGCATCAGATCTTGGGCAAACCAGCAGGGATTCATAAAAGGGGAATGGGCCAAGTAGGTACTAAAAAGCTTAGGCATACATTTGCTACAGAGCTAATGGAGTCATTAGCACATCTTTCTGACAAGGTAGCTCTCTCGTATCTTCGGCGGGTACTAGGACATGTTGATGCCGAAATGAAAAGAGGGATTCGGACTGCAAGAACATATAGGCACAAAACAAAGGAGGGGCAAGAAAAAGCAGCTAAATACTATATAGCCAAGCAACAGTATCTTGAGAATTTTGATTCAACCGAGGACTTGTGGGCAGAGATCGATAAGTACATCAATTGGGAGGCTTATGGGTCCTATGAAAATTTCCTGAAGGATCGATTGTATGTCCCGGAGAGGTACATAATTCTCGACCAGATGATTGAGGCCCAGGTCAAACGAAACAAAGGGATTCCGAGTAACCAGATAGAGTTGCCCAAGAGGGGGGACATTACTCTTGCCGACGCAGAGAAAATCCAGTTTCCAGATGCACATGCTGAACTCAGAAGGATGAGGCAACTAAATATCGAGAAGGAGCTGGAAGATTTGCAATCAGCAGACAAGGGACTCGACCCTCTTTTTGATGAAATGAGGGCAAGAAGATCTGATGATTGGGGAAATATCATTTCTCGTGGGAAGGAGATGGAAATTGCCCCAGAGGGGCCAATAAACAAACTGATCAATTCTGAATACGTGAAAAACGCGGTAAGCACCCTAACAACCTCCCTAGACAAGTCATGGCCGAATGCAACAAGGCTTCTTCGGAGGACTATTGTTTCAATGAGGCACCATACAGCTAGATGGAATCGGGACCTTGTTGATCCAGATGGGCCATATGCTGACTTAGCTTTTATGCGGAACGATGAGGTCCAATTAGGACCTGGGAGACGGGGAGGAGCGACAATTTGGGAGTCGATAGACAATCGACCTTCGGACTTTATGGGACATCGAATTACGATTGACGGGATAGACGGTCAGACCGACTGGGGTGGTTCAGCAGTAAGTGACTATGTCGAGGTCAGCGAGCAGGTTTTAGAGGTGTCTGGAATACTAGAAATCCTGAAGCGCAGTAGAACAGCATTACAGGAGGGGACCCAGAGCACAGTTCAGCTTCCATCAGGGAAACCTCTTGGCAAGGCCGCTGGGCAACGAGCAAACCTGATGCAGGTAAATAAACATATTAAAGACCTGACAGAAACAGAAAGAAAGCTTATCAGGAAAAAAGAGAGGGCATTTGAGGCCGTCCCTATAAGTGATGGGCGTGATGTTGAATTAGGGGGCTTTGCTACAGGGTCGGAAAAAAAGAGGATAGCGAATGAAGAGCTTGAGTTCCTAGAGTTTCATGGTGGGAAAGGAAACCCTGTGGATTACTATAACGACGGAGCTATCTTTAGGCTTCTCATTAGAGGGCCAAAGGCTCTTGCGAATCCTCCTCGAAGTGCTAAATGGATAGATGATGAGGCCACGGGAGCTGGACATAGAGTAGACACAGAAACTTATTTGCAGGAAACAGGCCTAGATGAGGCCTATGAGGTAGTTGTCTATCCAAATAAGCAAGTTGAGGTTCATCGGTATGAACCAGCCTTTGAGTTAAAAAGGCAGGCTGTGGGCCAACATGCCCACCCAAGAGACTTTGAAGCACAGGACGTACAGTACCGCCTGGGAGGTCAAAAGTTCCACCAAGTTCTGGTCGAGCTAGACCATGACCCTGAGTTTCTAGCATTGGTGGGAAGGTGGCGAGGAAACATGGAGGAGCTTCCCGACAGAATTCTCAAGCAGGTAGAAGTTTCAAAGAGAATTATAGATGCACGGGCAATGGCATCTATGCGGGGAACGAGTGTCTACTTCGAGTACCAGTTTCGAATGGCACAAGATATAGCATCAGATTATGGAAAAATGGGGCTTAGAGCTACGGACCCTGAAACAGGGATGAGCAGGGCAACCCAGTCTAAGGCCAGGGGGCATCAAAACTATCTAGATGATCGGGGATACGTTTCATCCGAAGTAAGAAAATCAGATTATTGGAGGCCTGAAGATGCTTGGATTTTAGAATATACGCTTGAAAAGCTGCAGAGAAAATACGGCGTATTTGCTTTCGGGCAAGCTGGTAGACGAGAATTCCGAGCTGCGGCAATGGAGAGGTGGGGGCATCATGTAGTTCCCGATGTTGAATTTACATTAAACCGTGAATTGATACGTGACGGTTTGTATGGACACGTTACGAAGTTCGTAGAAAGGCTCCGCATGAAAGGCTGGAGCCAGGAGCAAGTAGACGGGATTCTTTCGGACCTCCAGAGAGTGGACGATGATCTTATTAACTTCTCTCCATACGGAAAGGTGGCTCGTGGGCTCTTAAAAGGGGAGGGCGTTAGGAGAAAAGCTCCGACAGAGGCTGTTACTGGAAGGCCAGGAGCACAGGCAATGAGACGTGCTCCTCAAGTAGTTCGGGGATATCAGGCCGGAGGAATTCGAGAGGGAACGCCTCTTGTGGAGTCACAACTTCCTCCTGGGGCTTCTGCAATAGAAGGTACATACAAACATACAGAGAGATATAGCAATCCGATTCGGACTAGAGACGGAGACATTCCTGGGCGGGGAGGGGCATGGAAAGAATCTAGATTCACAGACAGGTACGGCAGGGAAAGAGTTTATCGGGACCGGGGAGTAAGGCGGCGAGGAAACGATATAGATACATTTGAGGGGGACGTTTATAAGCCAGGAGAAATAGTCGAAGAAAGAGCAGATCTTCATAGGCGTTACATGGAATCTGAGGATCCTGTGGCAATGGGGCTATCTCCAGTTATTTCTTACAGGGCATGGGAAATTATAAGAGAAGCCTGGAAGATGAACGAGAGGAACAAAGATGAGGTATGGGCCATGCTTCCACAGTTCAGGTCTATTAAGTGGAGAAACAAGTACTGGACCAAGCAGGCCAGCAGGGCCTATATGCGGAAGCTTGAGGAGCAAAGGGTTGCTGCTGATCCCGGAACTTTTCACAGTCCAACCACAGCTGGATTTGAATATGCCGAAAGGATCCTGGATTTTCCACAAGAGATGCAAGCAAGGGGATGGGTAGGAGAGGGGCAAAGGCAGGGACTAAAGGGTGGGATTTGGAATGTGTACAAATCAAAGAGAGAGGGTGGATGGCTTGAAAAAACACTAAAGTACAACTATGCGAGAATTAGAGCCCAGCACGCGGAGGAAGGTTTTGCTCGACTAAGGCCAAGAGAACAGGCTGCAAGGGCAGCGCAGGACGGAAGGGGGCTGGCGGCACTATCGCAAATGAGGGCTGTTCTTGGGGGAAAGGGGCACGAAACTTGGGCCAGGGATACTATGTTCATTGCTGCACACTTGGACAATATGCCAAATCTTATGCGAGGAATCCGGGGTATCTATCAAGTTGCCCAGGGGGATAAGTACAAGTTCACGCCTACCGAGAAAATGCTAGTGGGCTGGACTACGACCCTGTCTGGTGGTTTGTATCGAGGCCTTTTGTTTGGTCGTCTACCTACGGCGATTGCCCAGTTTGGGCAGTTCATTAACAACATGGCGGAATTTGGAGCAATAAACACACTCGGGGGTATAGCAGCCGTAACTAGAGAATCCTTAAAGGGACCGGGGAGAAAAGCTGCTGTTGAATCATTATTTGGTGGTGGCGAGAGGGGGATATATGGAGTATTGCCTAGCTGGGTAGGAATGGCTGCAGGCGGGGCTGTTGGTTCAATGTTCTTTGGGCCAGTTGGAATCGCAGTAGCAGGGGCGTTGGTCCCTGCTTCCAGGGCTATCAAGCAAGCAGTACGAGCAGGGCTACCTGAAGAATTCGCAATGAGAATTGGTGTTGCTTCTTCGGCACAATTGGTCAGGGGGAAGGAATTTACTAGGTCTACATTCAGATTGATGCAGATGCTTGATGAGACAGGGTTCAGTATGCTGGATATGGCAGAGACCATTTTGCGTGGGGCTACGTTCATGACGGCCCTTGACGTTAGTTATAAGCAGGGGTATCGGCATTTAGCTGCTGTTGAGAGGGCAATCAGGGGAGTTGACTTAACTCAGTTTACTTATGACCAGTTGTCAAGGAATCCTTTTTGGCGGCACAGCTTAGTTGGTACAGTAATGGCTCCTTTGTCTAGTTATCCCTTAAAGCAGGCTCATTTTGTTAGAAGGATGCTTACCGAGGATGCTTCTGATGGTGCTCCTGCAGGGGTCGCAATGACGAGGTATCTCTTTTTTAATGGCTTGATAGCAGGGGCATTGAGAGAGGGATCTAAGGCAGCTTTTGGGGAAGAGCTAGTATTGCGAGATCTTCAAGGGAGAATTGAGCCTGCTATATTCACTGATTTCTTTGGCATTAGCGGTGGAGTTAAGGCCCCTGAAGGGTTTTCATCGATCATGTCATTCTCCCCAGGACGGACTCCAGGGCCACAGGTTGTAAAGACTTTTATGAAGTGGGTAGAAGAGGGGGACAATGCAGAGTGGCTAAATCTTTTTGTCAAATCTTTTGTTCCGTTCGGACTTGTTGTCAGTGATTTGTATAGATTCGATTCACGGATGGAGGAAAACGCGATACGGAGGACAGAAGGGTTCTGGACACAAATTACCAAAAAGGGATCAGTGGGAGGGCTGGTTAGGTATACTACTCCAGTAAGGGAGTATGGTCGGCTCTTTGGGTTCGTCTCTCCACAGGAAGCTGAAGAGATGGATCAAGAGCGTAGAGCGAAAGACTTCGCGGATAATTATGCCAACACTCAAGTGATTCAAGAATTCGAAAGTATTATAAGGAACGCGAAGAGTCCGAGGGAACGGGAGGAACTTCTAGCAAAGCTTGCCGACACCGATGAGGGGAGAAGGAAAATTGCGATGGGGGGTATTAGGGCATCGGAACTCCAGAGGTATGGATATTCCAGGTTAAGGCGTGTGTTTGTTGGGCTTCCTAGTGAAATGAAAAATGCCCTTCTGGCTGGATCTAGAGGGGCCAGCGGGGCCAGGAAAGCAGCTCTTGGTATGGGGATGACATCATTAGAGTGGGATTCATGGTTGAAAGTTTTAAAGAGATTGATGACAGAAGAGTCAACAAGGAGAGTCCGATAAATGCCAGAGCATAATGCACTAACGGGGTCGAGTCTTCACGATCCCAAGGCTCACGCATCTAGTCATGCTGATGGTGGGGCGGATGCAATTACGTCCTTGGAGACACTAGTAGCTGCCGTCCTAATGAAGATGTCCACACCTTATGTTCGCTTCATTGGAACAGAGGGGTCAGCCGTAGACTACAGGCTGGTTGAGACTGCCGGGAGCATGAAGCTTCAGAAGAACACCGGTACCGAGGGCACACCCTCGTGGTCTGACCTTGTAGATATCGATAGCAGCGGGAACCTCAACGCGATCTCACTCAAGGTGGGTGGTACGGAGGTTGTAGATAGCTCGGGTGATATCGCGGCAGCTAGCGTACCCGCAGCAGCCTTGGCCTCTGGAC
>Ga0080013_1000887_pt1 | contig 41069 bp, 52 predicted proteins | sample ETNvirenome_6_85_FD_69236 | JGI IMG/M metagenome (GOLD analysis project Ga0080013, IMG submission 69236) | Marine viral communities from the Pacific Ocean - ETNP_6_85 (SPADES assembly) (version 2) | ecosystem: Environmental > Aquatic > Marine > Oceanic | place: Pacific Ocean | collected 2013-06-19 | reverse complement strand
TGGAACACTTCGTCTGTATCGAAGAATTCTTCCAGGCCGACTATCGAATTAAGCTCGGCTTCTTTCGCTTGCTTTTTGAGAGTCTTCAGCCACTGCTTACCGCTCATCTTTTCTTGGGGATGATTTTCCACAGTGCGCTGGGCCTCGGAGTAGAGACCCTCTTGAACGGTTTGGAACAACTGCCGGCCAGCATAATCACTGTCAGGCATGAGCGTCTCTTCAAGGGTATCCTCCTCGGCAATGTTCCAATACTCTTGGAACTTCTCACCCAGACCTTCTGAAACCTCACAGCCGTCACAGGTGTGCGGGTTCTTCTTTGAACCAACGCAACATCCAGGCAGACCCCACATTAGCTCACCGTGCTTTTTCCCTATATGCAACGGCTGTTGCATCATAAAGAAGTCTGTCTTCAACAGGGCATCGTGGAACCTGTTATATACGCCGGCCATCTCTTCGCCGAACTGCGCGGGGTTGGCTACAACTTCTCTCAGGATCACGTTCCATCCGTTGGCCCGAGCCTCTTCAGCCCACTTCAATCGGCCAAGGATCTCCGGTAGAGGATGCCAGCCTGATACCGTCACGTTGATAATGGTTCGCTTCGACAACTCATGGGGAGGTGGTGCCTTATGATAGGCAGATGAATAGACGTTCACAGAGCGCGGGTTGGCCTCGAGCATGGCGTCAAGCACCTTCTCATGGGTCAACCATGCGGAGCCGTCCGTATCGACGCCCAGACGCATGTCCTGACCCTCTGCATTGGCCAGACTATCAGAGACCACCGCCGCGCTGTGGTGTTTCTTGGCCTGAGTTCTGGTGATGCGATCACCCGCCGCTGTCCGGTAATACCCGATGGATAGTTTAAACAGGCTCACGCCCTTGGGAGTTACCTCAACTTGGAACTTGGGATACTTGTCTTTTATGACCTGAAGCGCATCGGCTTCGACTTTGCCGTCTTGCCTCTCAATCTCTTCAGCTATACGAGTGATCTCTTTATATAGCTTGTTGGCCGCGGCCTTCTCTTTCCCAACGACAGGAGACAGTTGAATCTCATAGTCTTTGCCGTATTTCTTCTTCGTAGCCTTCAGGCCTTTCTCACCTCGGCCATTATCCTCCCACAGTTTAATCACCTGATCTCGGAGGTTTCCATTGGCCTTGCTGTTCTTCAGCGGGAGCTTGTCCACGCCCGTGGTGACGCCAGCCACGGTGCCTTGGTTGCCGATCTTAATAGCCTCGGCATAACAAGCACCACCGTAACAGGCCTTCTTGTTATCAATAGAATTATCCATCGCCCAAGCCAACCGGCCACAGCCGGGAATGTCCCAGCTATTCCGACCTTTGGGATAGGCCTTGGACGGGAACTTCATCTTGTCGTTGCCGTACCAGCCCTCAGAGGTCTTGGTGTAACGCAACTTCTTTGGGGTTCCCTTGATGATAGGGATCATCGGCTCAATCTGATCAGCCAGCACGATAGCATCAGCGAGGTCTTTAACCCCATCCTCCGGTCGAATAACGGAATCATCCAGCGCATTGGCCACAATAACGTCTGCCTGTTCCCCGGTCTTGCCCGTGGACCCACGCATGAACCGCCCACCGACAGGCTGCTCAATGCCTTGGAACAGGGTTGTGTCGCCTTCAGCGAGGCCTCTCGCCGCATCTTCGCTGTTGAACACCACAGTGCCGGTGTCAGTGTCTACGTTGAGCCCTGTGAGCGCAGCAGGGTCGAGCTTAGAGACTACGTCCTTGGCTGCTTCTTCAGCTTGGCTCAGTATTCTTTCGCCTGAATCAACACTAAGCTTCTCAAATATATCCTCGAGCGCCGTGATGGCATCATCATAACCACCGTCTGCAATATTATAATCGGCTGGCTCATGTAAAGCAGACTGTCTACTATGATCAGCAAACCTTACCTTTAACTCTTCTATGGGGTCTCCCTCTTGATCAAACTCTACAGGCACATAGACATATTCACTTGCAACTCCCTCAGATCCCTCCATCCTATATTCAACACCCAGCCCATCAAGAACAGCTCTAAAGGCTGCTGCACGAGCATGATGGTTTGGGTGACCGAGAGCGTCAACAATATTATCTACAGTGTCCCCCTCTAAAATAGATGACAGCGCCCTATCCCCTAACCCTTGAGGATCATTAACGTGGAGAAACCCATTAAACCCACCATCTCCGTTATCCATTACCTCAACAGAGAAGTCTTCTGGTGTGAACGTCTCATTGAACGCTGGCTCTCCAGGGAATGATCCTTCGATATTATACTCTCCCCAATTCGTTACCGCACTCAATGGAAGTCGGTCACCCTCTTTTACTCCTTCAGGTATAGACAAGGCGGATGATGGGAAACTTCCTGTACGCATCTCCCTATCAAACTCTGAGGTTACTCCGATATTCTCTAACTCAGTATCAAGGTTAAACTTTTTGTCTCCACCCATATATTGAGAAAGATCTAACCTTTCCTCATGCGCCGTGTTGGCTGCTTCTATGGCATTACTTTTAATCTTTTCATTAGGATCTTTTTTTGTCGCCGCGGTGCCGGCCATGCCTTTAAGGAATGATCGCCGAGAAATATCGGCCTGATCCAGCTTCACATCTGCCGGCACCTCCTCGAGGGTCTCACCTTGGCGCACCACATTGAAGCCTTGGCCCTCTAGAAACTTTGCCACTTCAGGCCAAGCGCCTTGCTCGGTAGATGCCATGATGGTGGCGATGGCTTCAGCCTCTTCCGTTGACCGGCCAGCCTGTTCCATCTGGGCCACAATATTTTCGAAGACAGGACTATCAGTAGCCTCCACACCAGCCTCTGCTGTTGCTGCCGCCTCCTCCTCAATGTTGCTGGTGTATTCTTGAGCCTCGCGGCCGGTCATCTCCTCGGGATGGAAGCGGATGTCCTGCGATAGTTCGTTGAAGTTTTCCGAAGGCGCCAAGATAGTGGCAACATCCTCGATTGCAATCTCGACCTCGGTGCCGTCCTGCTCCGCCTCGGTGATGGCCTCAACAATCTGTGGCATCTCGGCCGCCAGTTGTTCATCGGTGATACCTGCCTTCTGGAAAAAGGTCCGCAGCACCAGAGGCTCGACATAAACCTCCTCGATGGTGCCGTGTTCTTCTTTAACGGCAGTGACGAAAGCGCGCATCTGCTTGGGCAGCCGCTCGAGGGTTTTACTGTCCGCGGCCGTGGCGCTGAGCTGCTCGATGGCGGTGGCGCGCTGGGTGGCCCGTCTGGCTTTACTGATGTTGCTAGTGAGCGGGATGGCTCCGCCGGTTGCGCCCATTACCTTACCACCCCGGAACCCAGTCTCGGCAGATTCTCTAACCCGAGCGAGAGCCTCACCCCAAGTCATGTTGCTGCCGGCAAGTAGCGCGCCGACGATGGTGGTGATTTCCTGAAAGCCTTCCGTGGCGCCTTCAACCAGTCCCTGCTTCATCACACCCGAGCCGAACCGCATGAAGGCCTGACGCACGGATGGAATATTGAGCAGGTCTTTGATGTGGTCCTTGGTCAACATCCTCTTGAGGGCCGCCTTGGCGCCGGTTACTTTTCCCAGCACCTTCATCGGACCCATCTCGAGCGCGCCGTTGATCGTACCAACCGCGATTGACAGACCGAGAGCTGTCTCCTTATCAACCTTGGTGCCGTCATCCAAGACAATGCCGCGGTATTCACGGTAGGCTGCCTTGCCTTCCATCTTGCCGATCTCGAGCGGGACACCATACGCAAACCCCACGCCGGCACCAGCCATCATGCCCAGCGGGACAGTGACAATCTCTTCAGGGATGGCAATCTGTGGGCCAGCCTGACCAGCCACGAGAACTGTAGTTGCGCCGGCCGCTGCGCCCGTGGCGATCTCATCCCATGCTCGGCCTATTGCCGTACCCATGCTGTGCATGAACATGGCAAAGTCGCCGGGGTATTTCTCAAACCAGTTCAGATCGTAATCTGTGACCTCGGCCTCGCGCTTGTTAATCTGCTTGAGCCGTTCTTCATCGCCCTCTCGCGGGTTGCCCCAGTCGAGGCGCCACTTGATATTAGCCGCTTCGTCACCCTCGGCCGCTTGGCCCCACTTCTGCAAGGTGTCGCGGAACATCTTCTCGATTGAGGACATGTTCTCCACGTCATCGTGTGAAGTTTTCAGGTTGTTGGGATCTGCTAGGTGTTTCTTGGTGGCTGGTGAGACGCCGCCCAAGGCATCGATCTCCATACTCTTCTGGGTGCGCTCGAGGGAGCCATCATCACGCTCTACTATGGGCAGGGGAATGCCGGTCTTGTCAGATGTCTTGACGTTCTTGGTGTGCTGGTCAGGGTTCGTCTTCAGGGCATCCTGCTTGACAGCCGGCGGCACATTGTCTGTGGCTACAGAAAAGTCGAATGTCGTAGGAACGAGCTTTTCAATAGCATCCTTCTCTTCATCCTTCTCGCCAAAATCAAACGTCAGATCTCCCATTACGGCCCCATATCATCATAGATTTCTAATGTGTCGGGGTTGGTTGCTAATGAGGGAGAGGGAGGTGGTCCCGCGGGAGGAGCGGAAGTTCTGGGTTTCCTCGTTTGCCAGACTTTGTAAATATTATCACGGGTGACGGCTTTGCCTTTTCTCCAGAGACCCCGCACAATAACGATCAGGTGGTCGCGGAATGCCTCATGATCCTTGCTCGGGATTTTAAGGTCTTTTGCCATTCTAATCTTATCTTTTGGTGACATATCGTAGAGGTTTTGAGTGGTGTCGCCGCCACTGAGCCAGCCGAACTCAGCCATATCAGTGACAAACTTCTCTAAAACCATGCCGTCGAGGATGGCCTGTTTGTCAGACCAACTGGTGGCTTTACTCTCTCGAACCCTCAGATCATATTCATGCTGGAAGGCGATGAACTTCTTGTACTCTTTCCTCTTATCAATACCACTATTCACGGCCGCTGCTGTCACCCTTTGTGTCTGGGTCATGCCTGACGGGCCTTTGGTCTCCTTGCTAAATCCAACCCGGATCTCGCGCCATTCTTTTTCAATGGTTTGCCACTCCTCTTTTGTAGGCTTCAGTCGATAAGCCTTGGCAAGCTCAACGTGAGACATCTCAGCCACTTTCTGCCGGCCATCCATCGTGCTGGTGGCGTCAACCCACTTAGACCAAGTTGCCCCGTGGTCACCTAAACGATTATAGTCAGGACTAAGCTTGGTTAACTCGGCTTTTTCTTGCAGTGCCTTGAGATAGTTCCGGTCTGATTGGCTCATACCCACGAGATCAGCATCTGTAAGTTTCCCGGCCTCGGCTTTCTTCAGGCTGGCCTCAAATTGTTCCTTCATCTTCCGTGCTTTGACTAGATCAGTCTCTTTGTAATATTGATCGATGTTTTTTTTGACCGATGCCTCGAGGTCATCACGCATCGGACCAACAGCCTCCTTGGCTGCTTTGATGTCTGCGATATCACCGGATTTAATACCCTTAATGATTTGGTCGGTCCTGCTTTTAATCTCTGTTGCGTCGAGATCATCATAGAAGATCTTCAGTCTGCCCAACGCAGCCGGCTGTTGAACAACGGGGAGCTTTAATGCCGCTGCCAATGCCGCGGTTCTGGTGAGGGACTGACCGCTCTTATCCGTCATTTTGAGAATGTTCTTGGCCGCTTCCTGACCCAGTTCAGTTGATCTGGTGGCGTAGAGATTTTCAATCCGGGCCTCGAGGGCTTTCCTCACCGATGGGATCTCGTGCGGCTCCACACCCATTTCGGTGTAGAACCTCTTAGTGCTTGCAACAGCAAGAGCCTGTTTCTTCGTGAGGTTCTTCTTCATGAGAATATCGCTGCCCTCCTGGGAATATCCTGTCACCCGATCACCCGATGATGCAGCGTATGCTTTGCGGAAGAGCTCTTCCTTCTGGTTGTTGTCTAAGAAATCAAGCCATGTGCCGGTTGGCGTGTCGCTGTAAATAACCTTGCCGTTGACAACCCTTCTGACGGGGTATCTCTTCCACCGAACAACCTTGCCGTTGACAACCTTTCTGTCTTCGCTCATCTCCTGCACGATCTTCCACGGCTCTCTCGCCGAGGCCTGACTGATGGCATAGTCATTGACGAACTTCTGCTTCATCTTCCAGGCGGTCTCTGGGCTCAAGCCATACTTGGCCACCGCGGTGTCGATCAACTCGTGGGTGCTGTCAAAGATAGCCTTCTGCTCATCATTGGATTTGCCAACGAGCATCTTTGAATTCTCATCAAGTATATTGAGGATCTCAGCCCTCTTGACTGAATGCTCCCGAGATCTCGCAAGGGCTCTGGTTCTGGCGGTGCCTTGAGTGATCAAACGCTGAGAAGTGTTTGAGAAGGAGCTCCTCATATCACCGCTGGAAATACCCTGACTGATCTTACCAGATCTCTGCTGCATACGCCGGGAGAATTCCTTCTCCCAAGTTTTGTGGTCTTCAATCTCCTCGATCTCGGCCGCAACCTCGGAGGATGCCTTGTGCAGTTCGGTCTCAGCTTTATTCTTCTCGAAGGTGTCTACCCGATCACCCAGGATGGTGGCCTCTTTCTGTACAATGGCGGCTTGCTTCTTCTTCTCGGTGCCGGCAAAGACCTGTGCCTCACCGATAGCCGTCACCTCTTGAGGCTGCACAACAGCACCAACGACATTAGGCGTTGATACTGCTTTCCTAAGTAGGTTGGGTAATCTAGCCACCATTAATACTCCAAAAAGTCATATGCTTCATCCCCACCATATGCGCCATATGGACCGCTGGCATCAGGGATCGTGTTGTTATATTTCTCAGCCAAGGTGACAGCCTTGCCCATGCCTTTAAGCAGACCGGCAAAGGCAGAGGTTTTGGCTGCGCCGGCTTTCATCTCGCCGGCAATCCTGGCTCTCTCGCCAGCAGCCCGTGAATAATGAGCCCGGATCTTATCGTCTCTCTCAAGTTGCTTGCCGGCAAACATCTGCAATGCCGCACCATAGGCACCTTGGGTTTGCGCTTTGGCCAACCACTTAACCGAGGACGGATCGCCGGCACCGCCTTTGAAGCTGGCCTTGGCGTCACTCATTGCTATATCGCTAACCCGCCGCATCTCACCAGCCTTACGCTGTGCGCTGGGGATGTGGTAGCCTGACCTGTCTTCATACTGGGCTGCGAGATCCTCGTAGGATTCTGCCTTATCTATGCCGACTTGCCGGTAGCCTTCAGCCTGTTGATTGGACCCCATAAAATCCAGATTGGACCCCATAAAATCCAGAACGGTACTGAGGAGACCCATGCCACCTGACAGCCCCTTGGCCGTTCCCGTGTCTAATCCACCTGCAAATTTGCTCATATCAAGTCTCCGTAGTATCGAGTTCTAGAACCGCCGCCATGATCGTCGCCGGCCGCGGTGCAGTTGCCTTCAGATACAATCTGTTATTTGCGTTAGTCACGCCGGGGAAGGTTACCTCGGGCTCTGACAAGAATGAATGTATGGTGTCATCTGCCACTGTCGATCCATCGATGACCTGTGGCAGGGTATCCATATTTGTGAAGTCGCGGCCATACTCGAGGCCTCTGTGGTGTGTGTTACTGAGCAGCAGCCCGATGGTCTGGATCCGCTGACGCATCGTCAGGGTGGTTCCCTTGGTGGCGCCGTAGGGTAGGTTCGCCGACTTGAACTGCGCTATATATTGCAAGCCGACCACACCATTAGTTACGGTCGTGGTCGAGCCTCCGTCAGTCACCGAGATAGCTCCATTGGAAACCGTGAAGGTTTGAATATCTCCACTGGCATCGTCCAGGCACTTGCCGTCAGCCCAGCAGATCACCTCGAGACCTTCGAGATGCTCGAGCTTGTCCACCTCGGATCGCGGAACGGTGTAGGTGAATTCAACATAGCTGTCAGCGAGACGGCTGATGTCACCACCTATGCATTCGGATTCCTTGGCCCACTTCTCGAGGTAGTGTCGCTTCTGCCCATCGACCACTCTCAGGACTTGGTAATAGACTGCATCCTCCTCAGTTCGGGGGAGTACAACCACATCTGTTATAACGCCATTGACGGTGTCTGCATCGCCGGTCTCTATCGGGATCCACGCCCGAACTTGCTCGGATGGATCATAAACCAGACACGCCACCGTGCCGTCAGCCCTCAGTGCATGGAGGCGCGTATCAGGTTGCCTCTGGACATCCATGTGGACAAAACCGGGAGAACCTATCTCAGGTGCCAGTTTCGTCAAATCTGAGGAGCTATAGTCATTACTGTCGAATGAATATTCGAGTTCAAACAACTTATACTTAGATCTATCCACAAATAATCCACGACTATCCACCTTAACTGAGCGGATTGTCGCCGAGCCCTGCGTCGATGCGTCCTTCAGATTGAACTCCTCAACGCTCAGAGGTTCGTCAAAAGCAGATGCCCGGACAGAAACCTCACTGGTTTGCGTTCCTAACATCAATCTCTGGAGGCCCATGCCCCAGTTGATCACATCAACCGGACCCTTACCCAAGGTTCTGACCAGTGGAGCGGAGCCCCCGCTCAGTTCATCATCGAAGGAACGAAAGCTATCCGTCACCGAGCCGATGATCCAATCCCTACCAAACCACCACAGGCGTCCCTCATACAGCGTTACAGCGGTAGACCAGCCCCTCTTGTCACTCCAGACACCCTCATACCACTCGTTGGTCGCTGACGTTGATCCTAGACGCACCACAATGGAGCCATCCACCGAGGTGTTGGACGTATATGTGTGGATCCGCACGACACCCGTGATGCCGCCGCCGGGGTAAGACATTGAGACATTCGCCGTGCCTGATGTAAAATCTCCCGTATCCACACCAATCCGATAGAAGGCGATGGTATTATCCAGGCTGTCATCGAATGAAACCGCTGCTTGATTTGTCGCATAGGTGGTGACTTCCGTCCACGAGCCCTCATCATCGATGGATCTCTGGAGTGTGACCGTTGCCGTCCACGAGCCGGTGATGGTTATCGTAAAGATACGTGAATTATCTACACCAACCACCCGGATACTGTCCGACCAGTTGCCGGCAGCGGAGATCGCAGCCGAGACATCCTGACCCACAGATCTCATGCGGAACAGCACACCGATCTGATTGGCCGAAAAAACATTGTTAGAGGCCGTCAGCGTACACTCACCTGACAGCGCATCCGAGGTGATGGTAGTCGATGACGTATTAATCACCCTGAAGGGTCCGTCTTCAGTCAGGTATTTGGTTGCCGACCAAGACCGCTTTCCCCGGCGTTGGATCCTGTATTGCTGGTAGCCGTCACAGGCCAGATAAATCACGTTGCCTGATTGATCCCAGCGGATCAGCGTCAGGTCATCCTGATTATACGGCAGCGGCATCGTCATGGGACCGGCGCCCTCGATTGACACTTCATCAACCAGAACGTCGATCTCATCTCGATTGAGTAGCCTGACCCAGAAATTACCTTTCGGTGTGAAGGCGATTGAATGCGTTCCCTCATCCAGTGTGGAATCAGTAATGTAATCCGTACCACCTTGGGAGGATCCTATGGTCAGCGTCACCGGACCTCGCTCAACCACTATTCTGATGGCGTGTTGGTGAATGCCTGATATTGGACCCTGCGTAACGTGAGACCTGTGCTTGTTGTCAATGATGCGGGACTGCCGACCGTAGACCTTCACCTCTGCCCTCACCATCCCCGGCGAGGTGTTGGCGTCATAGACAAAGACCTCCTGATCTCTGATGGCTGCGTTGAACCTCGTGCCGATCAGGGACATATAGCCTTTTGAGTTGACCGTCTTCTGCGCCGAGGTGGCTCCGCCTTCATCCGAATCCGTCCACGATGTCAGATCAGTCTCAAAGGTGCCGTTGGCGATTGATGTGTTGTTCAGTGGCCGCTCGATCAGCGTCTCCTCATCGTCTTCAATCAGGATCACCCGCATGGTCTCAGCGGATACCTCGATCAGCGCCATATCATCGGCATTGAAAACAAAGGGAACGTGCTTTGCTACTTTCGAATTATAACTCTCGGCCACCTTTTCCATGCCTGGACGGATGGTCATGGACCCCAAGGTGCGAGGTATCCAGTTGGTCTGGGTTGAAGCTGACATCGCAATGCGTTTGATGTCGGTACGTCCAAGCGCACGGTCATCGATGACACCGCGGTTGAAAGTGGCAATGGGTGAATTCATCTCTCCCATATGCTTAACCTGTCAGGTTGGTTCGGCTACCCATGTCTCGACGGCTACCGAAGCGGCCTCTCCGAGATCTCTGCCAGCCTGTCTCAGGATAGAACTTAACACCCTCTTGCAGGGCATCCTTTGATCTCGCCATCGTGCGCTGTTCCTTGAAACCCTCTGTCATATCCTCAGTCTTATCTGGATTGACACGGGGAGCGGACTTCATGGCGAGGTAGTATTCAACCATCTCGATGAAGCTCTCAGGCCAGAGGGCCATGTCCTTACCGTAGGACGCATCATCTGAGACGTATCTCACATAGATCTCATCGATGTCGGCAAAGAAATATCCCTGCTCCTTCTTGAATTCAGCATCAGTGAGAGGTGAGTAAAAGTATTCATCCGAGGAAATCTCGTGATGGTGGACATAATCACTGGGAATGTTGAATGCCCGTCTCAGCCCAAAGTCTGGCTCGATGGCTGAGTTGTAATCAAGCTTGACCGCTCTCATGGCAAAGTTCCAAAGACCATGTTCCAGACAGGCGCGCCGGCCGTCTTTGTCTTCATACCAGCCATCGAGAACGTGCCGCGGTTCACGGTCCTCATCTACGGCGGCTAACTCCGCTTGACCTAACAAGCGGAGCGCACCGTTATAGAGTGTTAGCTGCGTGGTCATGCAGCCATCGCTTTATTGTGTTCGACCATCCACTCCGCTGCGTCTTCGCGGGTGTTATGACCTTTGGATAGCACTGTGCTATCTGCCTTCCTTATAACCCGGAAGCCTTCAGCCGTTGTGAAATCAATCCCGAAATCCGAATCGTCGGTGTCTTCATAGACCATTGTATTGAGGTCGTGATATTCCAGCGGAGCCACCTTCGCAGATGTTCGATCAGAATAGCGGACGAACACTCGGCCATACCAAGATCCATCCTTGGGGATCAAGGTCACCTCCGACATCGTTGGCATCTGAGCAGCAACATGGGTCCAGAACATTGGTTCCATGCAGTCTTCAAAGATTGTGTCGGTTGGCACGAGGGCCGTGTATTGGGCCTGTACGGTTTCTTTCAACTGAAAGTCAATCGCCGCCAGCTTACGAGGCTCGCGGGGTTTTACTTCTTCTTTGGCTTTGGTTTTGGCTTTCGCCATTGGGAATACTCCTTCTGTTAAAGCAAGGGGCGCCCACCGCCATGATGGACGCCCCCCACGGTTGATGACGTTGTCGTCTAGGAGGCTGAACTAATCACAAGTCCAGATGTCAAGCTTGCGTATGTTGACGCCACCGCTGTCACCGAGTGAGATGTCAGCACATAGGTTGTTGAACCGATATGAAATACCGTATCACCAACCACCATGCCGATGTCTTCACCGTTTGAGATGTGGTCGGACGCGCCGACTACAGCCTGTAGGTGAGTGGACTTGTATTTCCAAGTCCGGGGTGCCGCAACGGGCTGATCGCCAGCTAGATGTGGCGGGTTGCCTGTTTCATAAGCCATTCGTTCCTCCTACCAACTACGATGCCGAACTGATCACGAGACCAGCAGACCAAGTTGTCGAGGTTGATCCGACCGCCGTGCAGCGATGGAACGATACGCCCGAACTCTCAGAGATGGCGAGGAGGGTGTCGTTAACATTAACACCCAAATCATTACCGTCAGAGATGAAGTCGGAAGCACCAATGTCTGTCTTCAAGTGCGTCGAGACATATGTCCATGCTTTGGCACCCGTAGAACCTTGAGCAATCGGCTGATATGCGAGAGCAATCGGGTTAGGGCTGGTGGAGTCATAAGTTGCATAAGCCATGTCTTAATCCTCCTATGATGCGCCGTAGGCAGATGCATCGTGCTTCATCTGAACTACGCCACTGTTTTGAAGTAAGACCGAACCCATGAAGACTGTGCAACGAGCCCAGGAATAATCCTGTTCTTCGTCGTAGCCAACCGGAGACTGCATGGTCTCTTTATCAACCGCATGGCCAATGGCATTGCGATGATAGAGATAACACTGCTCAGTCGTTCCTGCACCGCCGGCTCCAACAGAACCAGTGAGGCGAGGATGAACGATCCAGTTAATGCCATACCAACGCTTGAACATACGGGCTGGTCCGGTGAACGGTTGAACGCTCACATAATCAGCCGAAGCATATTCAGACACTTGCATCAGATACGCATCAAAAGCCGGTGTGATGAGGCCGAACATATTATCTTCCTCTTCACATGGTACGAAATTATCGCCCAAGATGGTTTTTGATTTAGCTACCATATCGAGGGTAGCAATCGCGCTGGTGCCGGTGTCGTTGGTGGCAGTGTCAAGAACCGTAATGATATCGTCATCGATCTTGCGATTGATAACAGCCATTGAGGTTTCTTGCATGATCCGCTTCTGATCGCTTTGTGATGCAAAGACGTTGAAGCCGGTTTTACGGACGAGGTCGTGCCATTCCTTGAGGGTTGCAGTATTCTGCGTCAAGTTATCTGCACGGGCCTGGATGAGGCCATTCACGCCACGAGTGCTAGCTGCCGCGGAGCCACTATCAGCTACCAAGAAGGTTGCCTTGTTGCCCTTGATCACGGTCTCTTGCACAGTGGTCGAGCGCAGACGGGATTGTCTGTCCTCGAACCCATGGATGAATTCCTGCCGGTATTGGGTTTGATATGCTATTTGAGGCATAGCCAATATCCTTCTCTAACAGGGTTGATTCCGTCAGCAGGGTTGGCCTTCAACGATTAATGAGGGTTGTCGGAAATCCGGGCCTCGGCGGTCGTGTCAGGTGCCGCGTCTAGAAAGTTAATGCCTCGGGGCCACAGTCTATCTATATGGGTGGGTTGTCCGTCCTTCCGCTTATACACAAGATGTGGTGTCTAAGTCAACAGGTCTCTGTCTACCATCATAGTCCTCCGGGTTGTGGGCTTCAAAGTCTCGGAACGATCTCGGGTTCCAATCTTCAGGGAGATCGTCTTTAGTCATCTTGCGGGTCCAGATCTCTACACCTCTCGCCGCTTTGGGTGATCCCATGGCTAATAGCTTTTCATAGTTGCCACGGGTCATCATGTCAGGAGCGTGGCCGTCACGACCTCCCCTGCCATCGCTGAGTGTTTCCATCGGCAGCGCGCCAGAACAGGATCCGCAATATTCCATCACCTGATCTTGGAAATCCTCGGGCTCACGCCTCCACCATCCTGGCTTAACCTCGTAGCCGCCGGGATCATCAAACAAATAGTCCTGGGCCGCGGCTATTTCGCAGAAGAAGGCGCCTTTAGGTGTGATGGCTGCTGACCAGCTTGATTGGAAAGGGCAGTTCTCGATGAGCAACTCTCGTAATTCGTGATCGTCAACCACCTCACTGATTGCGACGAGTAGCGGTTGGTGCCGGCCACTCGCTTGGGAGTGGTCATTAAACGCCACACGCTCCCGGTTGAAGGTTTTATGGATGTCAGCTTTATACTCTCCCCACTTAAACCCAGCCGTCCAGAACTCCCGCTTCTCTTTGGGAACCATATCCCTCATTAAGGTCAGGATTTCTCGGAACTGTGGGTGGAGTGTTGGTTCTCCACCCATGATACCGATCCGACCTGGGAATCCTTCCAATGATTCAACGGCGCGCTTAAAATCTCCGAGCGACATAAAGTATGGCTGACGGTGGTTACCAACGAACCTCGTACAGTTTGCACAGTTGAGGTGACAAGCGTTGGTGATGTCGATTTGGATAACCGTGTTTTCATGGATTGCCCTCATCTCGCCGCTCTTTCATCCATCCGCTGCTTGACTTGCAGCAGTTCAGCATATCGAGCCTGATGCGTCTCAGCTTTAGCACCAACGTAGTATTCACCCTTGGTGTCTTGCATCAGCTTCTCGAGATCTGCCATCTCACCCTCGATGCCCTTGGCTTGATCAGACCCTTCACCTGGAACTGTCGTGGCCGCAGGATCAATCTGGTACATCTTATCGACAAACCACCTGACTGCCTCGGGATCATTGAACAATGCCCTGCCGTCACCCATCCGAGCAGCCATCAGGTTCTCAACGAACTCAGGTGAGCCCGATCCTGTCAGCCAACCCTTGAGTGCCACCATATTCTTATTGGTATCGGCGCCGTAATCCTCTCGCAGCGCAGACATGGTATCACGGCTTTCGGATTCATCCAGTGACTGCTGGGATTGAAGGTCAGCAGACTGATGGTTGTAGATAGCTGCAACCATCTCATTGGCCACTGCCGGCGAGAGGTTGTGCTTGTGAGCTATTTCAGAGAAGGCATCGACATACCCCATGTCACCGTCTGGGATCTGGATGTCTTCAGGCAATGCCTCACGATACCCAGCGGCCTCGGCCGGCAGATCGTGATTGGTTCTCCAGGCTGCTTGCTCTTCCTCGGTCCCTTTAGTTGGGAACGGGTTTGGATCGCCGCCTTGTTTGAATAGCCTCTCAGCATTCTTTGTCCAGTTTGCCATGTCTTTTGGTGAGGCAAACCGCTCGAGCCGCTTCTCGAACTGATCATCGCCGTCAGCCACTGCCGTGCGCCAATCGTCCCGCCAGACATTCTCTACCGGTGCGGGTTCAGGTGTTGGCTCCGGTGTGGTTTCCGGGGTAGGTTCTGGTGCTGGCTCTGGTGTGGGTTCCGGGGTTGGTTCAGGTGTTACATCTAAGGCTACTTCAGCCATCGGTCTTTCCTTTCCGTTTTAAGATACGCTTCTCTGCTTTTGTAACATTCTCTAAGTTACAGTTGATTATCCCAACTATTGTCCGTCCTACTTTGCGGGAGCCTTCGTTGAACGATGTTGATCGCTCACTGTTGGGGTCGAAGGTCATATTGTATGTGCCGGCGAGTTCCTCAATAATGCACTTGATTGCGCGCTCTTGTTCATGTGGGCCTCCCTCGCCTCGTGCTACCGCCTGGATCGCATATGCGTCCTGTATATCAGCCGGCAGCAAAACCAGCTTTTGTGTCATCTAACTATCGCCTCCTCCTCGGAACAGAATAATATCTGTCTCCAAGTTTCTTGACTTCAAATCCACGCTTCTCCTCACCGGCAACAGTCTTATGAAAGGTCTTGTGCTTCTTACCCTTGAGGATCATGTAGCTCTCTTCAGGCAGATCATATTTCTGCCGCTGCTCTTTTGTTGTTTCAATCACTGACCCATAGTGGCCGGTGCTGTCTCTGCTCATGCCAGCCTTCTTTGCGGAGTCATAATCATAGCCGCCGCCTCCAGAATCAAACATCGGCGTCATCACTGATGTGTCGCTGTCCGAATGATATGGCATATTTCGAGATCCACCCATCGGCGTCTCTCCAGGCCCAGGATTGTATGGCATATTCTTGAACATCTCCGAGAAGCTGTTCTTATCCTGCGCCTGTGCCGTTGAGACAAACTTACCCATTAGATAAGAGCAGCCTCCTCTTCAGGCAGTGGCACTTGAGCCTGTGCCTCTTCAGCTTGAGCCGCCATCAGATCCGCTTGGGATACCTGTTGGGCAACCTGTGATCCTGCCGCTACGGTCTGAGCCAACTCAGCCATCGCCGCCTTGTTCTGCTCTTCCTCTTGGATCTTGTCGAGGTCACCATCCTCAACCATCCAATCTGCCGGCGTTCCGATACCATGCAGGGCATCTCGCATACCAGTGCGCCAATCAATCATACGGAGAGCCATCGGATCCAGTGGTTCCATCTCGACCGCAACACCTTTGGCCTCGAGTAGCTGCTGACCTTTGATCCGGTCCATGGCTTCGTTGAGCGGAGATTCAAACTTGAATTCAACCTCCTGGCCACGCAGACCTTCAGGCATCTCTTGCGGAGATCCGAAGGCGCCATTGCGTAACAGGATATCAAAGTCCTGCTCACACAGTGCGCCGTTGTAGTCAGTCTCCATGGGCTCAAACAGTGGCAACGCATTACGGATGAACTCCTCGATGCGCTTGGACACCTCAAAGGCCGTCATGTCACTTGAACTGGTGTCAGGTAGGTTGAGCCTGTTGAGATAGAATGCCTCGGCAATCATATGCCTGACATCCTGCATCATCTCCATGCCAACCGGGACGTATTTCTCACCACCCATATGTAATGGCCGAACTACCTCACCGAGACGCTCATCATAGACAGCATCGACCGCGGTGAAGCCACCGGGGAAAGCTTCGACGCCGCCCTTAATAGCCTCGGCCACACCGATCAGGGGAGGATCCACCGCTTTCTCCCCAGCGGCCAGCAAGGTGTAGGTCATCGATTGGATGAGCCTCGCATCAGGTAGAGCCGCAACGGTGGCCGGGGAGTAAGCATACTGTGATCCACTCACAGTCTGCCAGCGGGGAATGACATAATGCTTATTCCAGATGCCGACCTCCTCGAGGACGGTCTCGTGGTCAAGATCCAGATACACCGATACCCATGGCCGGCCGTTCCAGTTCTTGTTCTCACCTTCATCATCATACTCATGTGCTGGTACAATGATGTGCCGGCAGTTGATCTCTTTAAAGGGGTCCTCTTTTGCCAGCTTCTTCAGATGTTCGGATGCAGTCTTTGGGAATATCCCTGTCAACTGTCGTGCTTTGGGGTTCCACTTGCGATGGATCTGCGAGACGGCGCCGAACTCATTCTCTGCCCACGCCATATCCCTGAGATGCCAGCATCGATGTAGCAGGATCTGACCTGTTGCCGGTGTGGTTGCTAACTCACTGGAGATTGCACACTGACCGAAGGCAGCGTAGTCGTTGTCTGCCTCCTTGGTTGCCCGGACAAAACCAGACTCAGTATCATACATTGCGCGCCGTTGCGTCTCCTCAGCATTGTGAAGCCACTTACGCTCGGTTTCGTTGCTGTCGTCGTGTTGGGTGTTCTTCTTCCTGATGTGGAACCACTCCTTCGCAGGAGGTCTGAGCATCGAGCCAAAAGCATTGCCCAGATCTCTCCGAGCAAGCACGGGGTACGATGTGTCGAGGTTGGTTGCGAAGGTCTCACCGACTATCCGTTGGTAGGTGAAGTCTGCACGTTCAGGATAGAACTGCTCGGCTATCTCTTGCCACAGGATCATCAAGGTGTCACGCTGGGACTTGTAGAGAGAGCTATCCTGTTCCATCAGCCTTTTGTGTCGGCGGAGGAGGATACTCATATTAGTCTCCTAAACTTTCACCGCCTGAACCGAGGACGGTCGATGCTCTAGAACTCACTCGGCGCCGTGTATCCTTTGCGCGCTTGCCGGCTGCTGTTGGGATAGTTGGTCCCCTTGCTGCTGCCGCAGCAGCAACCGGCAGCGCCGCCTGAACTGGTGCCGGTGCCGGTGCCGGTGGCGGAGGTGGCGGTGGTGCTGGTGGCGGTGTGATGGCTCGTATTACTGCTGCAAATTTACCCATGATCAATCTCCTCCAAGGGACTCACTGTCGAATGTCGTAGTCGCAACCCTGCTGCCTCGACGCATAGCATTACGCCTTTCGTTCTGCGCCTGTATACGCTTTCGATCTGGTGCCTCTGGTTTCCTCTCAACCTCTGGTGCGAGGGTGGTTTGTGGTGCCGCGGGAGCTACTTGCTGTTGTTGTTTTCCACCACCGCCAAATAGCCCCTTGGCCATGTTGGCCACGCTCATCACCGTACCGATGCCTTTAATAACTGGAAGTGCGGCTGCTAGTTTTGACATATCATCTCTCCAAATACATGACCGGGCCTTCTTCTTTAAACCCTGCGCGCTTCATCAATAAGATAAAAGCTCGTTGGTCTCTCTCAGACAGTCCTGCTGTCGCTGTTACAAATACATGGCTCACATCAAACACCGCAAACCACTCCATCATGGCTGACATCAGAGCCCTACTTGTCCTGGCATCTCGATGCTCTGGCTTCACAAAGAACTTCGAAACATAGCCAAAGGGCCGTGCCTGGAATTCAGTGGAAGCTACCACCATTACGCCGCCTGTGAGATTGCCTTCATCTTTGCCGATAAGGATATCGTAAGAAGGCTGTTGGACATACAGTCCGAAGATGTTTCGGCTGTTGTCTTCTGAATACTCTATAGCATAGCCAGATTCATTAATAAAGGTTTCTGCCATCTCTATTAATTCGGGGATGTCGGTCATATCCGCTCGACGTATGATCATCGTCTCTGCCTCTGGCCTCGTTGGGTGCGCTTGGTCATTACTTCTGGCTTGCGATTGCGGGAATGCGTGAACTTGCCCTGATACAGCCGGCGGTCTCCACCATACCATGACATACAAACAGCATCGCCTTTATCCGTTGATCTACCCAACCGATCAACCACCTTTTCCTTGGGTTCGATCTTAATCCCATTGGGTGCTATCTCGAAGGTAGGAGCGGTGAGGTCGGCCAGTAGTTCTGGATCCCGTGGCAATGCAATCGGAGACCCTCCGTCTTGGTTGGGGTCAAGGGCTTCACGCATCTGCCAGATAGCCTGTGATCTCTTGTTCGTAAAGCCGAGTTGCCGGTCACTAGTCCTAGCTTTGGATTTCTCCGCACCCTTATAGGGGATGGGGTCAATCCGGTTGTCTTTGAGATGCTCATACATCGATCCTCCGTAGCCGCCACCCATATCAATGATCACCGCGGCATCCTGCCGGCGATGTGAGACAATAACACCAGCCGAGAACCGGCCGATGGAATCCGTGGGGATGTTTTTAGCAGGGATCTCGATCATTGGTGCAAACCAGCCGTCATGCCTGATGGCTAAGATCAGTGGATCCTGTCCACCGCCAGATGCATCCACCCCAATCGCACACATCGGAATACCCTGTGGTGGTTCCGGGTTCCACTTGTTCTGCGCTTCGAGTACCCACGCAGTAGGGATAGCCTGGTTCGCCGTATCCTCACGAGCGGCCATGAAGTTACCATCGCGGTAAGCAGAACGCATGGGCTCTGGCAGTTGATCCAATCTTTTAGAGTAGTCTGTGTTGATGAGGTACGGATTATCATCGAGTGTGCCATGGATGAAGCTCCTTGAAATCGGGTGATAGTCCTGGCCGTTCCATGTCTTCACATCATCGGGTCCGTCAACCCACATATCCCTGCCATCAGGATCCGTCAGCACCCAGCGCAGTTCACCTGACTTAGCTGGGTTCGGGAATGTAATGTCGAGCCATGGTGCAAACATCGGAATGATCCAATAGCCATCGGCGGTGATGGGAGGGTTGGTTGCCATCACAATGCGACACCGCTGACCCTTGACCGTGGATCTGTTCCAGCCACACAGATACCTGACCTGTTGCTCTAAGAACTGCACGGTCTCATCGAATGCCACGAGGTCGTGAGGTTGGCCCTGCCAATGCTGCTCATCTCCCATCTTGGCACAGGCGCCGAACTCGATCAGTTGATCCTCTCTGCCGGTCGGCCGCATCGTCATCGGGTGAGATCCTGAGTAGCCGTCACGAGATCCATTGATCTCAATGGCGCGCTCAGTCATCGCTCCCATATCAGTGTACTGCCGGCGCATGATCAGAGATCTGAGGTGAGCCTCGAAGGCCAGCCCCAGGATTAGATCAGTCTTACCCGGACCAGCTTGACCACCATACAACAGTTCGACGGCCTCGCTCTCGAATGCCTCGTGTTGTGGTCCCGGTGTTGGTTGCCACTTGAGATGCTTGGTCCTCTCCCGCCGCTGGGTCCGAATAGCGTCCTTGGTTTCGGCCGGCAGGGTTGTCAGTTCATCTAATGTGTCTTGAAGATCACTCATGGTTTTCAGGTAAAGCGGCAACTGCTTGATCAAGCACGGGATCTCGAGTGAGGATGTTACCCTGCCCGTCCACAATGCCGCGCATCATCAGGTCGATGCGCTCAACCTTCTCGGATAATGTCTCTTCAGGGTTTGCCGTGGGTGTCATTGGATCCACACCGCTGATCACATAGAGCGATTGGATGAACTTATAGGCGTTGAGTTCCCCTTGCAGCCCGATCAGTTCAGCTTCCATCTGCTTGAAGGCTGCGCTCTTGGATGAGTGCATTCCCTCGAGGAAGGCGATCTTCGACTTCATGGTCATCGCCAGATGGGTCTCCCAGGCATCAGGATATGGGTTCGGATCTCGTGTCAGGCCACACCCTTCAGGCAGGATAATCGTGATGCCGGCCAGCCGAGCCACATCAATGAAGAACCGAGCCCCTGTGAACTGAGACCGATACTCTTCGCCGGCCTCCAGATCGATGCCGTAGATGCCGATGGTCTGCACACCCTCATCAATGGCCATCGCCAAGGCATAAGAGATTTGCGACTGAAACCACATCCGACCATATTTCTGGAAGTAATGGTCCTTGGGTATCACCTTACCCGCCGGCCAATCAGGCATCGGCGCCTCAGTAAAGATCATGCGTGGAGGTTGGACGGACTTCAGTTCCTCGAGGTATTCCCGAAAGCCAGGAGGCCAAGTGTCTGGCCCGTGTACCTCGAACAACCTATCCCATCGCTGAACATTCTTGCCGCCTGGACCGATGGTCCAGATCTCCCAATCGAGATCATTGACGGGTGCTTCTGTTCTGCTCGGACACGTTCCTAATATTGCTACTTTTCTCTGTTTGGGCTGGGGAACCTTCTCTGGCCCCCCTGCCTTCTTCTTACGCCTCTTGGCCATTACAGCCCTTTCTTGGTTAGCCGATGGTCATGCCGGCCGTCGAGCCAATCACATTGTATTGTGATGTGGTCACGCCACGCAGTTGGACTACGCCACCAGCGTTGTTTATCTTGGACAAGAACAACGAGGAACCAACCCCGCCTATCGCCGGCTTAAAGATAATGCTGGTTGCCGTACCACCAAAGGTGATCTCGGACGCACTGGTTGCGATGTGCAGTTCCAGTGACACGCCGGGAGCGGGTGCTTCGATCTCGAAGGATGCCGCGGTCGCCGTGCCGCTTGACAAGATGGTCATGCCATAGTTTTTGGCGGTCGATCCTGCGGTGGTAGTTGCCACGTTGTCATTGATGTTACCCACGTTAGCGGTCGGATATAGTGATTGATCAGCTTTGTCTCGTGCGTTCACGAGGTGACCAGATGAATTCATGCCGAGTTGACGGCCATGAAGTGAAGTAAGTATGTTTTCCTTAACCATGATAAGCTCCTATTGCTTAGTGCTGTTGCTACGGAGGTGGGCTTGTTGCCCCTCTCTAATCACGCCTACCCTTTAATTAGCTTTCGCCGGGAACCTTCCCGACTTCTTCCCAAACGATGGTTCCACTGATGCCCATGGCCACCGCATTCTCGGCGATACGGACAGCAAGCTGTTCATTCAGTCCAGTTTGAATTCGTTTGTCTGATGCTGGTTCATAAGAGAAGTCATTTTCACCACCAACCGGCCAGTTGCCACCGTAGCGGAGTGTCTCACCACCAGCGCCGCCGACAGTCGTTGAGTTGTAAGTTCCTGTTACCAGCGCAGTTGCGCCACGGTCAAGGAAGTTCAGCGGCGCGCCCACTGTTCCACCAACAGCCGTTGACGTACCACCTGAGATGATCTCGACGGCCAGCCGCTCACCGGATGAACCAACGTAGTTTGTGTTGTTGCTGAGTTCCACACTGTGGAGACGGATCCTCGTGTCGGTGGATCCTTGGAGTTCAAAGATGTCGCGCTCGGCGCCACCTGAACACTCGATGTCCGAAAAGGTCATTGAGTAAATATTGGTCTTTCTTTCGAATGAAGGTCGCATATCTCTATTCCTTCTGCAAATAAGCCTTGAGTCCTATCTCTGTCTCGCCGGGGCGAGGGTCAACTATCGCTGTGACCTTGTTGAGGTAGCCCATTCTTACGCCAGCCCTATGCATTCTTTCCTGTATATCAGTATCGTTAACACGATTCCAGTGTTTTCTCCAACAGTCCCGGTTCCACTTAAAGAACCTCAGATAGGATCGATAGACCCAAGTCTGAGTTCCACCAACCAAGGTGCCATCATCAAGTTTGTATGGCATCACCACCTTGTTCTTTGAGGTGTGCATTGCTGACACGAATTCAAGCTTCTTCTTCTTGGCATATTTCAATACGCTCTCGAGGTGATCAGGCACCCACTGGTCATCGTCATCGATGCGCGCAATCCAGTGATCATTGGTGCATTCTTTGAGTGCTGCGTTGATTGGATCGACGGGTCCACAGAGCCATCTGTTCTCTGGTGTGTCAGGATAATGCAGTTTCTTAGGTATGCTTTTAATGAATACCCGTACCGATGGATATAACTTATTGTTATTCCTTACAAACTGTTCGACCTTCTCCTCGGTGCTGTCGGTGCAGCCGTGGGCAACAATGAGTACCAACATTGGCTTGTGTGTTTGTGCCAGGACAGATGGTAGACAGGTGTTGATCAATATGTCTGCACGGTCATGTGTCGGTATAATGACTGTCACGAGATCCGATGGGTTTACTCGGTAGAGGCACCGGCTTAACCACAGGCGTGGGGTCTCCGTCACCGTGTACCATCGGCACCGGCTTGCGGAAATCATTCTGTCCGACCACGAGCGTACCGGCTGGGACTCTTGTTTCGTCATTTAATACTACTCCTTGAAGTATTGTTGCGCCGGCACCAACCTGACACCGCTTACCTATAATCACATCCCCACAGAGTATCACACCCGGTGAGATGATGCAGTGGTCACCGATGATACAGCCGTGTCCTATCGATACTGAGTAGTTGATTAGGACGTTGCGGCCGATGACGATGTCCTCACCGATGTGGCAACTGCCGGCGATGTATGCTCCTTCACCGATGACTGGACTTGTCATCTCAGCCTGAAACATCGAGGCATCCATGATGGTGGCAAACTGACACCCCTTGGCTTTGAAGTGTTCCCACTGCTCCAGTCTGGTGGTGAGATCTCCCACACCACAGATCACCTCATTCCAACCGGAACCGACGAGGATGGCAGTGACAAACCGCTCCTCATCGAAGTCAATCATTGTGGTGGCGCGCTCACTTGACGCCCTGATCTGTTTGGCGTGACCGCCCTTGCCTAAGATGTATATCATCCTTTAATCCTCAAGCCTGATGAATCCAGGCCTACGCCTCCTCTGGGGTAAGCCATGGAGGTGGAGCTGTAGCTGCTGTAAGGAGAGCTGCCCTGCACATAAGATGCGGCCATCTGGAAGACATCACTCACGCCTTCCCGGTAACCGTCATGGTTATCTCTTTGGCTTTGTGTCTGCCGTTCTAAATAGCCCACCTCACGTTTGAGTTCATAGTTCTCTTGGCGAAGACCTTCATTGTCGCCATTGAGCCTACCCACCTTTCTGGTCAGGCTTTGGTTCTGCGCGAATAGTTCTGCCTTTTTCATGTTATCCTCCATACAATAGATTGTTTGCCTTTGGGTGTTTTCCTCAGATGTAGATCATCTCACAATAATTTAGCTTCTGGCATCGCCATCTCTTTTAGCTCCACCACATCCTGGCGCATTTGTTTCAGGTCAACGTAGTGTGATAAGCCGGTAAAGGGTTTCACGCCGTTGATCCTGGCATAGACCTCCCACTCTCCTGCCCACATCCAAGCCCTGAGAATAACCCTGCATGAATCACACCCCGGCGCCCTTAGAAAGTTCTTCTCATATTTCTCATCAAACTTAAAGTTTTTATCAGGCACCACATGACCAAGTGAAATCATATCCACATCTTCCGGGTATGCTCTCGGCAGCGTGTCACCTCTGTCACTCTCCGCTGGTTTCATGTGCTTCAACAAATTAATAGGACCGCTCCAGACTGTACCACGGGTTGCCATACCATACGGTCCAGCCATCAGGTCCATACCACCACCGTCTCCACGCCGGCTGTCATCAGCCATGAATATTTCAGTTAGAAAGTAGCAGCACCAAGCAAACTCATTAAGTGTACCGATGAAGTTATTGAAGAAGTTTTGGATCTCTCTACTGTCGGTATCGCCATAGACATTGCCGCTGGTATATGCGGTCTTGGGGTTGGCCCGTTCCCACGCGAGTTTCCGACACATCTCAAAGTCTTTATCCTTGATTATCTTACTTGGACTTTTCACGGTGGCGCCTCCTCTCGGTGACAATCTCGATCACCTCTTTTTCACTCTCCCGTGGTCCCAGCTTACCATCACCCATGGCTACCTCCAGTTGCCTGACGATGTCCACCATGAATGCGAACTCCATCGGCATTAGTGAGGCACAATGATCTGGTCCAACCCAGTTACGATCCAGGGTGATGTGTTTTTCGATGACCACTGCACCCATTGACACGGCGATGACCGGCCAAACTACTGAGAGAGAGTGGTCAGAGAAACCTACGCTGTAGCCAAAGCCGTCGAGGGTCTTGATGGTTTGGAGGTTTACGTCTTCATCGGGGGTTGGATAAGCCGAGGTGCAGTGCATCAGGGTGAGGCGTTTAGTTTCTTCCATGTGTTTATCCATAATGAGAACAGCATCATAAACCCTCTCGTAGTTTGCCATGCCGGTGGAGAGTATCACAACACACCCGCTCTCGGCGGCGGCGATGAGGAGATGGGTGTTGTCTATGTCTCCCGATGAGATCTTGAGCGTCTTGACTTTTAAGTCATCCACGAGGAATCTCAAAGATCCTACATCAAAGGGTGTGCAGATATACTCAATGCCTACCACCCGGCAGTGTGCCTTCAGATCGAAGTGATATTCACGGCTGAGGGCTAGCTGCTCAAGGGTGATGCACCTATCAATGTCTGGTTCCAATAGTACAGGGTCATAGAGCTGGAACTTTACGGCATCGGCACCACACTCCTTGGCCACATCGATCATCTCAGTGGCATAGGCTGGTGAGCCTTGGTGGTTTACACCTACCTCTGCGATGATGTAGGTCATGGCCAAAACTTTCTGTGGCAAAAAGGACATTCAGTGGCTGGCGAGTATCCAGTGGCTGGCGGGTATCCGTAGTCATCCAGTTGTTTATACATACTCTTCACAGACACCTTCCCCATATTTGGAACCCGTAGCCAGTAGGCTTCTTCGTAGTTATTTATTTCATCTAAAAACTGAACACCCTCATTCCTTAAACAGTTGACCAGTCTCGTGCCGTGCAAAACCCAAACTGGTAGCCGCTGCCCCCAGTGGTCTCTTAAATACAGCCACGTATCTTGCGCTTTCTCATATCTCCTCCCAACCCTTTCCACTTGAGAACGGGATAAGCCATACTCTTTCATTAACTCAGAAACCTTGGCCCCTGTAGACAAAGCCACCCCAATGGTGAGGTTTCTCTCGTAACTCGGTTGCCAGCGAAACCCTGTTGCACCCCAGACCCACTCGCTAAACTTCATCAACCTGATCGAATGGTCCCTCGTAGTCAACTCTTTCATATGTGCCATGGCTTCCTCAATATGTCTGTGTTATCGAGATCTTGATTGACGATGATATCAGCTATTCTCTTGCTGGCGCCGAAGTCCCCAAACTCCTGATCGAATGGTCCCTCGTAGTCAATTGCTCCCATGATGGCCTCTAAGATCTGGAACTGATTAGCACCAACACTCCAGATGGATTCACCCATCGGCCGGCCGTCCTGCCTGTCTCCTATGTTCACGGTCGGAACCCGGAGATATGGCGCCTCAATAATCCCAGAGGATGAGTTTCCTATCACGGCGGTGGCGTGACGGCAGTGCCACAGATATTCACCCAGACCCCACTCGACTTCTTCGCCCACACCGGAGGTTTCGATCATATGTTTAATGACATCACTCTCTGGGTCATTGTTCACGCCGGTCCAATAGACAGTATAATCAGGGTAGTTCTTCAGCGCCTCGATCATTGCCTGAATGCCGTCGAGATTACCCAAGGTCTCAGGGTGATAGGTGCAGACAAAATACCTCTCTGGTTTTCTGTCCCCTAAGAAAGGCGTGAGGTTGTCTAGTCCTGGCGCGCCGGTCACATGGATATTTCTCTCCCCCATCTTTCTGAGGGTTTGGCCAAAGTCCTCATTCGCTACGCAGTGGATGTGTGAAAGTTTCGATATGGCGTGGCGCATATTGTCATCCATCGCACCAATGGTTCGCTCTCCTCCATGGATGTGGCAGATGGGAATGCGACTACAGGCGGCGGCGGCTGCTGCACAGAGGGTCTCCCATCTGTCGCCGAGTAGAACCACAAGGTCTATCTCTTGGTTTTTGATGTGGTTAGTGGTCGCCTGAAATACATAAGCACCACCCCACCTCTCATTGGTAGTCATCACCCTCACCCGACACCTCTTCTCCAGTTCCTCAATAACCGGCGTTAAGGGTGACCCGTCTGCCCTTCCTGACGTAACGACAAGACAGCGTCGATCACTTTTGTCTGCTGTTCGTCCGTCAGGGAAGTCGATGACGGCAGCATTACTACTCTGTTCCATATCTTTTCTGTAACCTCCAAGTTTCCCCGAGGGCAATCTTTCCATGGTGCCTGTAGGTGAAGTGGTTCCCAAAATCCAGCAGCACCGATACCCAGCTCGTTGAGTTTATGAATGTGGTTCATCGCTTCATGCGTTTGGTATCCTGAGATCCAACAAGCCGAACCCTCACTGTGAGGGACAGGATCATAAGGCAGTTCTTCTTTATACCGCTGAGAAATGCCACGCTTTTTCTTTACGAACTCATCCAGCCTGGACATCTGCGCCACACCGATGGCAGCATTCACATTTGGCATGGCGTAGTTAAATCCCTTGGAATGATAGTTGTAGTTGCCGGCATTGGCGTGACCCATCAGACCCCTGATCTTATGTTCCCGCTCAATGTTGTCTCCAACTATCGCCCCTCCTCCTCCGGTGGTTATTGTCTTGTTGCCGTTGAAAGAGAGACACGCCAGCTTATATTTCCCTCCCACCTCTCCGCTGCCTATTGAACAAGCGGCATCGACCAAAGTGCCACGGGCATAGTTACCGAAAGTCTCCACCACTAAATCCGAACCCGCGTGATCAGCAACCCAAGTTTCCGGGTCTACATCACTGAAGGATATTTCTGCCCCAACCATAGCCACGGCATTGGCAGTAGCGGCGAATGTATAGCTTGGCATATAAACCCCATCAGTCCAGCCCAAGACGGACAAGGCAAGGTGGAGCGCCGAAGTTCCGCTACAGGTCGCTACGCACCATGCCCGTCCCGTGGCCGAGGCCACAAGCTCTTCAAATTCTTTTACATATTTACCCTGACAGGGTTCATTATCCATGATAGCTCGAGAAACCAATTGCTCCTCATAAGATCCCATGTTCGGCACCAACAACGGTATCATATCCTATACTTGACCTCTCCCTTTAGATCTCCTATGTATTTTTTCCACCACTTCAGGGTTAGCTCGAGCCCCTCAGTGAGTGAAGTCTTTGGCTCCCACTGAGTAGCCTCCTTGATTTTCTTGGTGCCGGCCACCAGATCCATAACGTCATTGGTTCTTTTTCGATCTGATGTTGAGATGATATTCTTTCTCTCACCAACCAGCTTGTTGGCCAGCGCACCTATCGAAATACTCTCGCCGGCTCCACAGTTATAGACCTCTCCCAACTTGCCGCTCATCATCGAGGCAAAGGCCATGACGGTATCATCTACATATGTCAGGTCGCGGCGTGGCGTGAGATCGCCGAGGTTGATCCGAGTGCATTGAGGGTCAAGCAGTTGTCTGATGATCGCTGGAATAACGGCGCGCTCAGATTGGCGGGGTCCGTAAGTATTGAAAGGTCGGAGCGTAATGACCGGGGTGTTAAAACTTTCGAAGAAGGACCGAGCGACTGCATCACCTCCGACCTTCGACGCGGCATAGGGAGACTGAGGAAATATTCGATGGTCTTCATGGATTGGGACCTCCTGCGCGGTGCCGTATACCTCAGACGTTGAGGTGTTGATAATCCTCTCTGCATCTCTGCCGGCGTGTAGCACATTCATCGTGCCGTTGACGTTGGTCTCCAGATAGGACCGTGGTGCCTGAGATGAGTGCGGCACAGACATCAGCGCAGCCAGATGAAAGATTACTTGTTCACCTTTCAACAGGTCTCGAAGTTGCTCTGGATCTCTAACGTCTCCATGTACACACTTCATGTCATGTCTGATAGGGCTGTCATCGAGCCAGCCAAACGATGACCAGCTATTATATTGTGCCATGGCAGTAACGTGCGCGCCCCCCTCAGTGAGTAGTCCAGCAAGGTAAGACCCGATGAAGCCTTCCGCTCCTGTGATAAAAACTTTAATGCCGTTCCAGTTCATCCCTCACCTCTTGGCCGGCCGCATTCGCCGCCATCCTGATTTGATCCAACCCCACAGTTTCGTAGTGCAGGACATGAGCCATCGCCACGCCGTCTGCACCATAGTCGAACGCTTCCACCACATCCTTACTTTCTCCCACACCTCCTCCGTAGATGATGGGGACGGTTGAGGAGGAGATGCCTTCAAGAAGTCGGCTATCAATTCCTTTTGTTGTTCCTTCACATCCGACAGATGTGACAAGTATTTCTCCAGCGCCTCGACGGATTCCTTCAGCCGCCCAACTAACTGCATCAATTCCTGACGGGTCTCTTCCACCGTCTGTCCACGCTTCGTAGCCACTGTCTTTCTCCTTCGCATCAATCTGCAATACTATCGATTGAGATCCAAACTTGTTTGCCAACTCCGTTATAAGGTCTGGTCTTTTGACTGCTGCCGTATTGAGGGCCACCTTGTCTGCACCAGATCGAAGCAATAGTTGAGCATCTTCCACACTACGAACCCCGCCACCAACAGTGAGAGGGCAGAATATGCCAGCACTGGTACGATCAACCAGATCACATAGAGAATTACGACCATAGAGACTAGCAACGATATCCAGGTAAATGATCTCATCGATTCCATCTTGGTCGTATTTTTCCGCTCGTTCATACGGATCCCCCAGTTTCCTCAGTCCCTCCAATCGAACCGTCTTGACTAGGTTGGGTGCTTTTATATCGAGCCGTGCAATTAGTCTCTTCTTTAACATTCTCCACCTTGTGTTTGAGTTCCCAGGCACCCGTCTTTTGGTTGTAGTCCCACAGATGACTGGGTCTGAACCTGTTGCAGACGGTTTCAAAGTGAAACTCATCACACCCCACATAGGGGAGAAACTCTTCCAAACAATTTATGGGGTATTCCCCATCGTATTTCCGAACAAGCGCGACAGCCTCTTCGCGTGTGATTTCTCCGTCTCGGATCTCATGTGCGGCGTCAGAGGTGCATCGGCCCATGCCGAATTTGAGAAAGCTGAAGAAGTAGTGCGGGTCATCCAGCGCATCATCGAGCGATGCATACTTTGAATAGGTGCCGGTTGATCTACCGGCGGGGTTGCCTTCAAAGCCTGTGTGTTCGGATGCATAATAATAGTTCTCCTGTGGGTGCCACTTCCGGTAATAACCAAACCAGTGATATTCTGGGAGGGTCTCGACTATCGGTTGGGAATAAAAGCATGTTGCCTCAACCAACTCGCTCAGGGAGAAGCAGCCCAACTCATAGCCGAGGTCGAGAAGTTTCCGCGCTCCTCCACCTTTTAGATAGACACGCTCCCAATCATCGAAGTCCCACCCCGGCTTATTGTTAGCTGATGGATCACCACCATATTCTGCTTCTTGGTTTTCCCCACCAAAGATCAGGTTAATACCATGGTGCTTGGCGATGTGCAGGGGATAGTAAAGTTGACCCCAGACAAAGGGCAGGAACGGATCACCGATGAACTCCATCGACAACCGAGCCAGCTTCCGGTGAATGATGCCGCCGGGGAAACCCATCTGTACATCAAACCCTGAGTGAATGAACGACTGCATATTCTTCCAACCGATGTCGGTGTATTCGAACGGCGCCCACGTAACACAGAGCGGGTTCATGCCATGCTCATGCTTGAGCCGGTGGGCAATCATTGAGGCATCCTTGCCCCCGGAACAGGGGACGACCACATCGTAGCCGCCCCCACCCAGACGGTGCTTGGCGGTGAGGTGTCCTAACTCCACCGCCCGTGCCAGCCAATCTATTGTCCCGTCAGTCTTGGTTTCTGCATACCGACAGGCCGAGCAGACGCCCTCATCATCAAAGACTATGCGCGGTCGCTGGTTGCTGAGAACACACCGCTTGCAGAAGACCACCTCGGTTGGTGTGGTTTGCTCATCAAGGCTGTGTGCCTCGGCTCTTACTCTCTGCTCTACTTCATCTGACCATAGTTCAATCATTGTAAATCCTTGGCACGAGTTCACCGTCGAGCGGCACGACCGTCTCCTCATCACAGGCCACGCAGTGAAGGACGGATAGAATGTTGGGTTTCTCCGCTTGCGTCATCCTGACAAGACCATAGAATATTTCACCACCACAAATACAGGTGGCGAGGCCATCAGCCTTCATGTGTCGGGCAAGTCTTCCGGGTTTGAATTCAGCCATCGGTCAACTTCATGTAGTCAAAGCAGCTATTACATAAAGGCATAGTATAATCTTCCTCCGATAACCTTTTGCGATAGGACACAATAGTCATCTCTTTCCAGATGTCCTTCAGATCAAACTGATTGATGTTACCGAGATTTGTGGTGCCATTGTAGTCGTTGCAACAGACCCGCGCCGTGCCGTCAAATGAGATGGCCAGCTTGTCGAACACTTCCGGGCAGGGATTGAAGTGCTTCTTCTCCACCGTCTGGCGCGCGGCCAGATCCTCTGGAACGTCATCCATAAAATCAAAGGTGGTGTGGCCGACAGAAAGTTGATCGCAGAACGGCGAGAACTTTCTCTTGAATACCTCGATGGTTGATGGGTGTTCGTCCGTCACCGTGGTGGACACTGAGATGAAGGGCTTGGGATGTACACCCCGGCGCCTGTGAAACTTCCGCACGGCATTAAAGAGATCGTCATAAAAATCAATCGACCTCATCTCTGCATAGGTCTCACGGGTTGAACCCTGCAATGAGAACTTGATGGAATCCAAACCCATGTTGATCAGCATCTGCTGCTCATAGTCTCCAATCTTGGATCCGTTGGTGTTGAGGTGGGTGGGTAGGAGGGCATCGGTGGCCCTCCTCAAGAACCGGAACACTTGGGGGTGCATCATTGGCTCTCCCCACCCGACGAACCGTAGCCCAATGACCTGGGATGCACACTGCTCTACGATCCGATCAAACGTCTCCCAAGACATAAATCCTGCCGGCCTGTCCAATGAAAGATTGCCGACCGGACACATCCTACACCTGAAATTACAGGTGCTGGTCAACTCAACATCGATGTGTGTAGGATATTCTGGAAGCTCTGCGTACTTCGAGGCGTTGTTACCTCGGGCAGCTTCTTTATACATCCATTGAAAGGGGTTCTTCGCGGAACTCATCATTGTGTGATTTTATGCACGATTCTCTTCAAAAATCAACTGTGCTTTTTCAAAGTCCTCGAGGGTATCAATGTCCACAGATCTAGCCGCCGGCATTGGTACAAGCTTGGTGTCCTGTGTGTCCCAGTTGCCGCCGTCTTCCAGCCACTGGGTGGTGCCACAATACACCGCACCATTGGGAACTGTCTTGCCTACCTCCGCGGTTGCTGCCGGCACACTCATTGTTTGGTGAGTGTTAAAACAGTGATCTATGTCATCTGAGATTCGCAAGGGTGATGTTGGTTGGAGTAAAACCACACTGCCTTGCAGATTTCCGATGGCGTGTTTCAATGCAGCATATGAGGTGGCGGTGTCAGTGGATAAATACGGAGGACGGAGCAGCGCCACCGCTCCATGCTCATTAGCCAACTCAAGAACGTCATGGTCATCAGAAGAGACGATGATCTCATCGATGTATCGAGATCTCTGAGCTTCGAGGATTGACCAGACCACCATCGGCCGGCCGGCGATAAGCTTTTTGTTTTTGCCGGGAAGCCGCTTGGATCCCGCACGAGCCAGGATGACACCAACGATCACATCTTTCCTCCGGCAGCTTCATATGTCTCGAAGGTTCCGATGTCCTGCCAGTGACCTGAGATGTAATAGGCCGAGACGTTGTCCAACCCAAGTAAGAGGTCTGGCATATCGATGGGTTGGGGTGGCACTTGCACCAGCGCAGATGGTGAGATGACATTGATGCCGGCCGACACCGGATAATTCTTAATGGGTTTCTCATCGATGCTGGTCATGTGTCCGTTCTCGATCTCGACCACACCGTACTCGACCTGGTGCTGGTAGAGTGCGAGGCACATCGTGGCGTCAGCCTCTGCCATGGTGTGGTGTTTTACGAGATCTTTGTAATCAAGCTTCGCCTGGATGTCAGCATTGCAGACAATGACGGGCTCATCGTCAGGCACATAGTAAAGAGCGCCGGCAGTACCCAACGGTTCAGCCTCATCAATATAATCAATGTCACATCCGAAGTTGGATCCATCACTGAGATAGTCTTTAATCAGTTCGCCGAGATAGTGAACTGAAATTATGAAGTCTGTGAAATCCTGACTAATGAATTCCTCGATGACCTCTTGGATCATTGGCTTTGCGCCAACCTCCAATAAAGGCTTGGGTGCATTCTCAGTTAAAGGGTGCAGCCGCTGGCCCCTGCCGCCAGCCATGATGACTACTCGCATTAATTCATCTTCTCTTTCTTTATCTTCTTTGCTGATTTCATCAACGTGGCCAGGTAGATGGCGTCCTTGAGGATTGCCTCATCTTCAGTCTCAATGAAGGCCTCTTCTTTGTCGTGGACTTCGACACGCTCAACTGCCTTGCCTTCGAGACGGTTGCCAATCTCGATCATCTTTTTCACATCGCCGTTGAGGATTGCCTCATCGACCAGTTTCTCGGCCAGGACAGTCAGCTTTCTTTTACTCTCGCCGCTCCCATCCTCTTCATGGTATCTGTTGACCGCCAGCCTGATGGCCTCGGACCATGGTTTGTTTCTTCGAGTGTCGTGTGTTTTTACTTCGTTACCTACAGTGAACTTACCCTTTTCATCGCGGTCTTCACCGTTGGTTTTCCCGTTGGCCTTCTTAGCCACAATGCCCTCCTAAAAAAGTTGCGTCTGATGCAAATTAACTGTTGCATCATATGCAATGGTGTGCTATACTACTTAAACTTGATAACACATAAACCACTTTTGGAGAAGGAATAATGAAAATCAGAATATGCCTAGCAGACGAAGCACCGCGCATCGGCTCTGGTCACCGCATCGTTGAGGTGATCAGCCGCGGCCCTAAGTGGGTCACTGTTAAGTATGCCCCCAAGGTAATACGCCGGCCGGGGCAACGCCTCGATGGATCCACACGGGAGCCCATCTATGTCATCAACCAAAAGTTCCGCGTCTCTGAGTGGGCGCGGTTTGAAAAGAAAGGAATTGATCTGTCTGGTGCAAAGCGCATTGCGGCATCAGCCCTTCATGTAACAGGAGACGCCTAATGCAAAAAGCATACTTACATCTAATCCAATACGCCATCAACTGTGGAGCCATTGTTGATGTCGATGACGGTGGTGATCAAGATGAGATCCACCGCGGCTGCACCTTCGCCCAGGCAAAGGAAGCCGTCGAGAGTGTGGATGTTTCAACTATCACCGTCTACACCGGCACCGACAAAACAAACTTTGAGGTTGCCCTTGAGTATGGACAACAACCCGAAGAAACCATTTATGACTATTCAGTAACTGACTTCAGCGCCCTCTGGGAAGCTGTCTATTATTAGGAGCGAGAAATGGAACATCCAATCCAAGTCACCGTGACCAATGTCTACTGCCACGGCTCGATCTTCAGATGGATCGGCCACGACAAGCAGGGCAACTTGCGCCACATCAACTGGGACACTCGCCAGCACGGTGTGTTTGTCGATGACCACCCCGATGTCACCCTACCCTTCGACGTTCTTTATGAAGAGGGTGAGGATAATAACTTTATTGAACTGTTATAGGAGAAATGAAATGGGATACAGAATATTCACTCGCACTTGGTGGAAGAAAAACCCGGACTACCCAGATGGCTTGGAGCCCCATGCTGGCCGGCAGACCACCATCGGCAGAGCTGAGACTGAAGCAGAGGCAGTTGAATATTGCCGCCACTGGAACGCCACCCACAACCCCGGCAAACTTAGCCGGAAGGCAGAGTTCGATAGTTATTAACTGAAAGGAGTGGCGCAAAAAAAAGGTCATCAGGTTTGGTGGCCTTTTTTATTATTCAAATCTCTCTTCTTACTTAACTACTAATCTAATTATCACACTAGGCTGGAGTTTGCTGTGGGTACAGGACGCCTAGCAGAAGGATATTGAAATCCCCTGCTAGACATCCTGCAAAGTTCCCGATCATCACACTGAGGAGGAGATGCCGCTATGCACTGTCACCGAGCCTTACCTCATCTCTGGTCTGCCGCGGTGACTGAGGACCGACCAACCAGATAACCGTTGCTCCTATCCGAGCGTTGAGTTCCCCGTCAAGATAGGCGGTGAATATTTCCTTCCCCCTTTTTCTTTTCTATCATTCGTCTCACGTTCTCTTTCATCATATCGTATCGTTCAGCCTGTTCTTCGGCATCGTCGAAGTCCATCCAGCGTCCTTGGTTCAGCCAGACTTGACAGCCAGCAGAATACTCGAAGGTCTCCATGGTCATGTAGTATGCCTTGGCGCCAATAATAATTTCTTCAGGGGTTGCGCGGAGATCTAGTTTGAGGCGTCCGCCGTCCATCGTCACAGTGGCTTCATGGCCAACTGTGGTGACGGCTTGCCAAATAGCTTTGGACATAGCCTTCTTACTGCGCGCTTGATAGTGGGGATAAATCTTCCAGAATGTGTCAAAGGGTGACATAGGTAACCTCACTAATACCTCACTGGAAAGGGGGGACGCGGCGGGGAGTGAGGTAACCCGAACTGGTGATCAAACCAGTCTTTTGGCACCGCTTACATTTTCAGTACCATAGATCGATTTCAGAAGTCAAGGGTCACAGCTCTAACTCCCATCGTATCTTCTCGCTTGAATCTGGAGACGGCCCGTTGATATTTTTTCTGTAAGCGCGGGTGGTTCCTTTTCTTAACTTAGTTCTATCCCTAACCCTAGCCTTGGAAACACCACCGACTTTCCAGTTAGCTGCCTTATAAATAGTCCCGGTGTGAACAGCTGTGTCTTGGTATGAAATCAACCTTGTGTATTCTGGGTGGTGCTTTCTAAACCACTTCGCCATGAAAGAAAGAAATCTGCTGGCAGTATTATATGGAGCGTCTGGCGCACATGCCATTCTCCTCAGCTCCAGCCAGTCTTGTGGGAGACCTCTGGCCGAGGGGTTGTTCCACAAGGCCACAGCATAGGTCAGGCTGTCTATCTCAGCAGAGAAGGCAAACACCCACGGGCCATCCTGCGTGTTGGGTAATCTGGAATGCCACTCTCTTGTGAGAGCCACAGCATGTTGTTTAGAGCAGGATGAAAAGTTTAAATTTCTCGCCTTTATTTCTGTTGTTAGTTTCCCACTAAACAATAATGGATGTTCAACCCTGATCATCATCAGAACTTCCCAAGCTGGTCACCAAAGGAATCCCACCCCGGTCTGATGTGGCGCGCAAACATCTCGAGCCGTGGCCCTGGGACCAGAGCCTCAATCCGCTCATAGATCTCCAGCGGTTTGCGGGAATGCTCCCGGCGGTTAGAAAATATAGTCTGCTTCACGCTCTTGCTGGTGCGGTGGGGTTTACCCCTTGTCGCCAGCAGAACCATCTCGCAGTTCTTCCTTGTCCAATATCCCATGCCGGTCGAGGTTCCGGGTTCATCATAGAAGAGGGAGTTCTGCTTGCCGTTGGTCTTCACCCATGTGAAAACCACGGTCTTGAACTTGAAGTCCCACGCATTGATCAGGCGCAGGGCATCAGGCAGCATTGAATCCACCACCCACATGAACAGCGCGCAGCTATCGGCGGCCGGCAATCTCATCGCCCTCATCTCTTCAGGCGTCATGGTGTCGTAGTGATTGGATGCGGAGCGGCCGGCGCCTTTGTTTGACCAGGGTCTCCAGTGCCAGGGTGGATCCACGAGGATACACTCGTATCTGCGCTTGGAGAAATCAGTAGTTAAAGTTGATTTCGACATATTGCTTTGCGTCCTCTAGTCTGGGGTAGCCTTCGATGGGGACACCATAGGCATCCTTGATGACATACATGTGCGTGTCAAATCCTTGGCGGTGTTCGATCTTGTGGATGGTAGCAACCTTCTCGCCATCGAAGGAATAAACCCAGATGGTGTTGCCTACGTTACACCAGATCACAGAAAATCATTCGGTTTGACTTTACCTCCGGTGGCAACGAGGATCTTCTCCATGGTTGACCAATCTGGGCGCACCTCCCCGGCGCAGATCCGCGAGACGGTGGAGGTGTTGCGGTCGATCTTCTTACTAAAGCTTGTCATGCTTATGTGATTTTTATTCAAGTGGTCTTTCAGTTTCATACACCTTCTCCTTTTTGGATGTTCTTCATACAACATTAATGTGTGAGATGCAACAAACATTGTTGACGATGCAATGTATATTGTGCTATATAAGGTAAGCCGCTACAAAAAAGGAGAAAGCTTATGGCAAAACTTATCTTCAGAACTCACCCTCACACCTTTCCATTCCTCGACCATCAAGAGGGTGAAAAGATTATCCGCACTGAAATCCCTCCGGGTTTCGGTGGGCGGATTTCGCACGGCTATCGTGGTTACGACAAGCATTACCATGAAGACGTAACCAATCAGCCCAACGCCTTTAATCAGGTGCTATAATGCACATGATCTATCCAGGTTTCATTCTGGCGTCCGTCAAATTTGATACGCCAGATATCACCACTGATCAGCATCAGTCTAATGGTGCCTATGGTATCCATCAAGCGCGTGTTCGGATTAATGATGACGGTACGGCTTACCGCCTGATCATCGCGCCAGCCGATGCCCCCATCACCGTCAACGGTGTGGACATTGATCAGCACTTCAATGAAGATATCAACCCCCAAGACAAAGAATGGGCTGAAGCAAAAGCTGAAGCTGACGAATGGAATAACAGAAGGATTTATGCAAGATGAGTTCACTTAATAAAGTGACATTAATAGGAAACCTTGGGCGAGATCCCGAGGTTCGCTTCTCCCAAGACGGCAAGAAGATTGCTAACCTATCCCTCGCCACCTCAGAGAAGTGGAAAGACAAAGCCACCGGAGAGCAACGCGAGAAAACCGAATGGCATCGCATCGTGATCTTTAACAAAGGTCTCGCCGGTGTCGCAGAGAAGTATCTCAAAAAAGGATCCAAGATCTACGTCGAAGGTATGTTGCAAACCCGCAAATGGACTGATAATTCCGGCGTTGAGAAATACACCACCGAGATTGTCCTACAGAATTTCCACGGTGAACTGGTCATGTTGAACAAGGTGACCGAAACTGACACCCCACCATCGGATAAGGAGACCATGCCACGAACCCTCATCATCGATGTTGACGATGAGATCCCTTTTTAGCTGGTGCAATAGCATTAGGCAGGTGAGGTGGGCATCAGCCTTAAAACAGGTGGCCTCAATGGTTTGCACCAGTAGTTTAAAGTCCCTGTAAGGCCACCACCCCACCAACTCTAACACAGGAGCGTATAATGAAAACATCATCAGACACCGGAGAGCTAATCGAAGCTCTCTCCAAGGCCCAAGGTTCTTTTAAGAACGTCCTCGCCACCGCATCCAACCCATTCCACAAATCCAAATATGCACCGCTGGATGAAGTCTTATCCATGGTGCGGCCGGTCCTCGCCAAGAACGATCTGGCTCTGATCCACGCCGTTGTCCATAATGAAGGTGTGGCATATCTCCAAACCCGTGTGACGCATAAGTCTGGCCAGTGGATTGAGGACGATGGTACACCGCTGCTCATTCGTTCCAAAGACAAGAACGGCAACGAGGTCGAGCCCACGATGCAGGGTTTCATGGCTGCTGAGACGTATGCCAAACGTGCCGGCACCATGTCTATTTTAAATCTCGCCGCCACAGAAGAGGATACAGACGGGGAACCTCAGTCCGAGTGGCACGGTCCACTGAAGAAGACCAAGCTCGCCGAGGAGGCGCGCAAGCTTGCTGGTGCTATCCAGAAAGCCGGTGACCCTGATCAACTGAAAGGCATCCAGATTGAATTCATGGATGTCATCGATCAGCTTAGAACAGATCTACCCGTCTGGTATAATGGTGACCCCTCAAAGGATGCAATAGGGTTGAAGGATTCTATTGTGAAGAAGCGGCAGGAACTCAAAGAAGAATCCCTGCCATCTGAAACCGTTGACGATGACCCCATCATAGGTGATGCCTAATGGAACTTACTAGCCCAGGACTTGGCCACAACGAGCCGCCGTTGGATGCCAACCCGATCCAAGATCGTTTGAATGAAGATCACTCTGATCTCATCAGCCGCATGAATGATCTGATCGAGGCACAGGAGCGTGTCCCTGAGTGCGACGATGACAGTGCCGCCAAGAAGATTGGTGACTATCTGAAGCAACTGTCTAGCTGCATCAAGGACGCTAATGGACGGCGAGTTCAGGAGAAAGAAATATATCTTGAGGGAGGTAGGCGTGTTGATGGTTTCTTCAAGGATGTCAAAGATACCCTTGGCACCATCAAGACCAAGTGCAACGCGTCTCTGACGGCATACCAGAAAGAGGTGGCCAAGCAGGAGCGCATTGCTCTGGCAGCACGGGCTGAGGCTGATGCCAAGGCAGCGGCTGAGGCAGCAGCAGAAGCGGCCGAGGCTCTCGAGATAGCAACGTCTGATGCCAACCTCGAGAATGCTGTTGAGAAAGAAGAGGAAGCCATCGAGGCTGCCGAGGTTGCGTCTGTCTCAGAGAAAGCTGCCGAGCAATCAGCGGCCGATCTGTCACGCACCCGCTCGAAGTCTGGTGGATCTGTCTCATCTCTCGTGACTTTCTGGACGTTCCGTGATTTCTCCAAGGACAACATTGATCTGGAGAAGCTGCGCCCGTTCCTCACTGATGCTGACATCGAGAAGGCGCTGAAGGCTTGCATCAGAGCTGGGTGCCGTGAGATCCAAGGCGCCACGATCTTTGAAGATCAGAAGAGTGTGGTTCGGTGAGTACTGAGCTAAAAATATTTGATGAAGATTCTAGGGGCCGGTGCGCCGAGTTCATCAATGGTCTCAATACAGAGAGGAAGTGGACTGTTGATATTAAACGCACGGTTAAGCGCCGGTCCCTATCACAGAACGCATGGCTCTGGCTGACCTACGAGACGGTGTCAGCAGAGACAGGCCATACCAAGGAAGACATCCATGAAATAATCTGCCGCAAGTTCCTCACTCCAAGGGTGGTGGTTGGGTTCGATGGCGAGGAGCAGCTTGTCTACTCATCAAAAAACCTTACCACTCTTGAGTGGAAGGAATTCATGGAGGCCTACGTGGCTTGGGCCGCAACAGACATGGGGTGGTTTCTGCCACACCCAGATGATCAGGGTAGGTGATGGGCAAAAGAAGCACCGTCTCTACGGTTGGTGGGCCTGATGCTGAGACCTAAACGCCGCAAGAAGACCCGCTCCAAACCAACCTCAGTTATCTCATGTGAATCTCACCTCCAATGGGTGAGGGGTCACGAGTGTGTTATCATTGATCAGCATGAGTGCTGGGGTAGGGTTCGGGCTCACCATGTCAAGAGTAAGGGAGCTGGGGGAGGCGATGAGCAAGTTGTCCCCATGTGTGACGGCGCACACGATGAGGTCCACAATGGCAAGCAGACCTTTGAGGAAAAGTATAGCGTTGATCTGAAGGAGACGGCAAACTACCTTGCCTTTCTGTCACCGCATAAGAAGAAGTGGTTGGATTTTTGTGCAGATAGATATGGCCGGTAACAGGAAACTTTATCGTCCCGCTCTCCTTACGGGGTTGAACCTAAGTCTATTCAAAGGCACTGAGCCGGGGCGGTGGCACAATCCCCGGCGACTAAAAAAATCCCCGAGGCTCACTGAGTCCTCGGGGCAAGTCACAGGGAGGCGTTACCGAGCCTTCGCGCCAGGAGGTGTCATGGCTCGGTCGCCGAACCACCACACAGTCGCCGTACTGGCACTGAAGGTTATGCTGTCAATCGTGTATTTCACCATGGGTGCGAAGCTCTCAGCCTCCAGCATCCACTGCTGCACTGTCCCGTTGATCATCCAGCGCAGCGTGACCAGTGTCATCACCCACAAGGCTATGGTCAGCAGCGGCCTGAACAATGCCCGGATGTCATTAACCCACATATGCACTGAGCTTGATGGGATGGTTGTCTGGTAGCTGGCACTCAGGCCTTTCCACGCACCCTCGCTCGAGGCGATGGCGATCTCGTTCTCGGTCTCCCTATCACCCTGCTCCATCGTTAATTCGCGGAGCTTGATTTCATGTTCCCACTCAGCAGCCTTGGCCTTGGCCACCTGTTTAGCCTGGAGATATTTTGCGCCGACACCAATCAGAGAACCAACCAGCCCGAACAAACCGCCTGACGCCACGTTGGCGCCGATACCTAAGAGATCACTAATCCATTCCATCTTTTACGTCCTTCCTTGCTATACCATCTGCGTCCTTTTCTCGCATCAATGTGGATGAACGAGCTGTAGAAGCCGAAGGTGCTAATGTTTTTTTTAACCAAGCTTTGATATAACTGTGCAGGGTCGTGTCCACGGAGAGAGATGTCGAGGGCGATACGCACTTTATGTTCGCTGAACGCTGCTCCTCTGATACTCGAGGCGTTGTAGAAGGCGCAGCGATGACCTGAGTTGATTTGGATTGGACGATTGAAATCTCTTCGCACCCGTTGGACCACATCGAGCAACCACTCAGAAGAATCATCAACAAAAGTTTCCCCGCAGTGAGGACAAGCAATCTCTGCCGGCTGAAAGTTAGGCCAGCGTTGATAATCCCATGGGGCTTGAGTGAAGTATTCATAAATCACTATGCTACTTCTCCTTTATTTCGATCCGAATTATTCGCCGCCTGGTTTTCCGTTTGTGTCCACCAACGTCTTTTCCACATCTTCAATCGTGGCACTGAGAGCCGCGTCATAGGCCGTTAAAATCGCGTACATCTTGGAGTTCTGATCCGAGTAGATTACCGATGCAACATTATTCTCAATCGCCCTAACCAAAATGCCCACTACGCGCTGATGCCACTTA
>Ga0080013_1000886_pt1 | contig 41136 bp, 65 predicted proteins | sample ETNvirenome_6_85_FD_69236 | JGI IMG/M metagenome (GOLD analysis project Ga0080013, IMG submission 69236) | Marine viral communities from the Pacific Ocean - ETNP_6_85 (SPADES assembly) (version 2) | ecosystem: Environmental > Aquatic > Marine > Oceanic | place: Pacific Ocean | collected 2013-06-19 | reverse complement strand
TGGTGATTTTTGTCCTGGAGGAAGAATTCTTTTTGGTGCGGGAAGAAGCAAGCAAAACTTATTGAATTGTTATGTTTTGGACCCTGAAGATTCTGTAGAGAGCATAGGCAAGACTATTTCCGATATGTACAAGATTTCTTGCGGAGGTGGAGGTATTGGTTTTAACTTCTCTAAGATTAGACCGTTAGGAGATGATATTCAAAATATCAGAAACTCTGCTCCAGGGTCTCTTTCCGTTATGCGGATGGTAAATGAAATTGGAAATCATGTTCGCGCAGGTAAAAACCGTAGAACTGCTCTGATGGCTATCCTTAATGTTACCCACCCAGACTTCTTAGAGTTTCTCCATGTAAAGTTAGACCGTCAAGAGCTTACCAATTTTAATATCTCTGTCGCCATTACAAAACCATTTTTAGAAGCGGTTGAGAAGAATGACGAGTGGTACTTTACTTTTGGAGGCAGGCATGACAAGTATTTTGTTTATGAGATTGAGCGCACTTCGGAAGCGGGAAATGATGTAATTGAAGTTGTTGCCAAAGATGAAGAGGACGCTTTAGGTCGAGCGACACTGCATAAACTCAAACACTATTCAGATACCTTCGGAACACCTAAAAAGAAAGAAATCCTTGCACGGGACCTTTGGACTAGAATTATAGATAATGCTATTGAATCCGGGGAACCTGGAATTTTTAATATAGATTTTGCAAATGAATATACTAACGTCTCTTATTTTGAACATATGCCGTCCACCAACCCTTGCGGTGAAGAAGTTCTTCCTGCCTATGGTAATTGTTGTCTTGGTCATGTCAATCTTGCTAATATGGTTGATATGGACGGGGTTATCGACTGGCGTCGTATGGCTCGGACAATTAGGACAGGCGTTCGTTTCCTGGATAATGTCCTCACGGCGAACCACTTCCCAATCCCGGAATGTGAAGACGGGGGAATGCGGTCACGTCGAATTGGATTGGGAATTACTGGATTGCACTACTTCCTCATCAAAGCAGGGTTCCGGTACGGGTCAGAGTCATGCCTCGAATTCTTGGAGCGACTATTTGGAACAATAAGAAACGAGGCTTACAAAGCTTCGATGTATATCGCTAGAGAGAAGGGAAGTTTCCCAGCTTATGACTGGAGCCAGTTAAAAGATGAAAAGTTCTTTAAAACTTTACCTTCACGAATCCGTTCTGACGTTAAGAAAAATGGTTTACGCAATGCCGTGCTCCTTACAGTTGCGCCGACTGGAACTATCAGCATGGTTTTAGGTGTCTCTACTGGGCTCGAACCTATATTTGCCCCTGTTTACAAACGTAGATGGCGCACTGGCACTGATGGTGTTTGGAATGAGACTATTGTTGTTGATCCTCTATTTAAAGATTTGTATCTTAGAGGTCGTGACGTTGCGCACTGTGTTGGCGCTTATGACGTTACTCCAGAAGAACATATTAAAGTTCAAGCAGTAGTACAAACGTACATCGATTCTGCAGTATCCAAAACATGTAATCTTCCAGCAGAGTACGAACCTTCTAACCTTTACGACGACCTTTTAATGTATGCTAATGATATGAAAGGGTTTACTTTTTATCGAGCAGGGTCTAGGGGAAATGAACCTTTAGAAGCTGTAAACGCTAAAGACATCGATTTGGATACTCTTATTAAAGAAGGTAAAATTCAAGAATCAGTCGAGTCAATTGACACTTGTAAAAGTGGAGTGTGCGAGCTTTAATGGGCGATAAAAAATGCGTTTGGGTTAACGGTTGTTTTGACGTGCTTCATAAAGGGCACGTAAAGTTACTGAAGTGGGCTAAGGCACACGGAGATCACCTGATCGTAGGTATAGATTCTGACTCTAGAGTAAAAGAGTTGAAAGGTGATTCTCGCCCTGTAAACTCCCAAAAAGATAGAAAATTTATCCTAGAGGCTTTGGAGTGTGTGGATCAAGTTGTGATTTTCAGTTCTGACGCAGAATTAGAAGATCTTGTTAAATATTGTCAAGTCGATACTATAATAGTGGGGGATGAATATAAAAATAAAAAGGTTATCGGACACCGTTTAGGTGTAACCTCCCTACACTTTTTCCCTAAAATAAATGGATATTCCTCTACTAAAACCATCGAAGATTCTTCTGCTAGGTGAGCTGTGCATAGACAAGTATTTGTTTGGTACAGTTGATAGAATTAGCCCTGAGGCTCCTGTCCCTGTAGTAAAAATAAACAAGTGGGAGGAGAAGGAAGGAATGGGCGGAAACGTACAAAGTAATCTAACTGCGCTAGGGAATGAGGTTACTTTCATTCACAATCATGAGCCTATCAAAAAAACAAGAATCATTGATAGTCGGTCTAGCCAACAACTCATTAGATTAGATCGAGAAGACACTCCAGTTAGCAAACTAAAGGTTGAAACTTTACCTTGTTTTAAGAATTTTGACGCAATAGTTATTTCTGATTACGATAAAGGCTTTTTACCCTTACATGTTTTAGCGGAGATTTCTGACAAGGCGTACCTTTACGATGCAAAGTTGTTCATAGACACTAAAAAGAGTTATTTGAATGGAGTTAAAGGGGCTTATATAAAACTAAATGAGCTTGAGTACGAGGCGTTGGTGCACGAAGACAAAAGTAATAAGTACATAGTTACGTTAGGATCTAAAGGAACCAAGTATAAAAATACTACTTTCCCTGCAGAGAAAGTAGATATGTTTGACCCAACTGGCGCAGGTGATACCTTTTTATCAGCTTTCGTTTCTTGTTTTTTAACTACAGACGACGTAGGGGCTTCTATTAGGTTTGCAAACAAGTGTGCCGCTATTTCCGTAACCAAACTTGGGTGTCATACTATAAACCCGGATAAAATTTATGAGTAATGTAAAACAATCAGAATACCACCCAAAAGGTTGGGGGTATGAGCTATGGATTGCTAATTCCGAGAAATACTGCGGCAAGCTTTTATTTTTTAATAAAGGAAAAAAATGCTCTTACCACTACCATCGGAGAAAAACTGAGACGTTTTATGTACAGTCAGGAAAATTAATTTTAAGACATGGAGAAGAAAATGACCTAGATAATGCGGTGGAAGTTCTTCTTAGTGCGGGGGATGTTTTTGATGTCCCACCTTTGCTGAGACACCAAATGGAAGCTGTGGAAGATACTGAACTGTTTGAATTTTCTACATACCATTCCGAAGGGGATAGCTATAGGGTGACCCAAGGAGATTAATATGCCAAGTTATGACTACTATTGTAAGAAATGTGATTTAAATCACACTGATCTTCGCACATACGAAGAAAGAGAAAAAACATCTACATGTCCCGAGTGCGGGAAGCGAAGATGCCCCTTAACATACGACCTTTCAAAGGCGCAAACCACAGGAGGCGTATCTATAAAAGGGGGAGGCACCCCTAAATTCTACGGGTCTCTAGAGAACAGAAAGAAAAATGAGAGAAAGTGGCTCGAAGACGAAGTGAAAAACGCCGAGAAGGCTACACAATGTGAGACCGGAGTTTCCCCTTACTCTAAAATGGGTATAGATCATGAGTATTGGGCGAAAGAAGGTGTGGCGAAAAAGGTTACAAAAAAAGAGGCTGCCCTGCGTAAGAAAAACGCAAGAAAACTAACGCAAGTGGCGGGGAAAAATATTGCCACCGAACATGTCTCCCGGATGACTAAAGGAGACAAAGAAGGAATAAGAAAAGGAAAAGACCACATTTAATTATGGTTACTGTTCGAGTATACAACACTTCAGAAAACAAGAACCCAGAGTACGCGCATGGAGACGACGCAGGGTTTGATTTACGGTCAAGCGAAGACATTACTGTTGGTCCTAGAAATACGGCATTTGTAGATACAGGACTTCGTCTTGATATCCCACCGGGGTATGAAGGGCAAATACGCCTTAGAAGCTCTTATGCTAAAAGAGGAATTGTAATTACAAATGCCCCGGGAACTATAGATGCTGGGTATAAAGGACCTATAATGGTTGCTGTACGGAACTGTGACCTTTATAACAGTTTCCAACTTAAACCAGGAGAAAGGTTTGCCCAAATGGTAATAAATGAATTACCTACCGTTACACTTGTCCCTGTAAGCAAGGAAGAGTTCTTTGAGGAAGAAACATCCAGAAGTTCTGGAGGTTTTGGAAGTACTGGAAATTTTTGATACTTTGTCGCCTTTTATAGGGTGATGGCATACGAATTCTCAGAAAATATACAAAGAGGTATTTTATACTTGGCTAAATCGGACGAGACATTTTTGTCTCAAGCAATGCCGATGCTTAAGCCAGAGTATTTTGAATACCCTTCTCACCAGAAAATTTATTCCGTAGTTAGGGACTATTATACAAAGTATAAAACCCTTCCTGCAGATGACCACGTGTTAGAGGAGGTTAAAAGTTTAAAGTTGTCTAGTGAGTTATTTTCGGATTACAAAGACGAGATAAATTTAATTAACACTTTAGATGAAAAGTCTATCTCTAGCGCAGAGTACTTGTTGGATTCAGTAGAGGAGTTCGCTAAGCAACAGGCTTTGAAGGAAGCTATTATTGAATCTGTTGATCTTATCAATAAAAAACAATACGACAATATCCATGATTTGATTCGGGATGCGATGTCTGTAAGCAGAGAGATAGATTTAGGCACAGATTACTTCACAACTGTAGATGATAGGTGGGACCGTTTATCTAAAGAGGATTTAACTCCAAAGTTCCTAACGGTATTTGATACTTTGAACGCTTCATTGGAAGGTGGAATGGCAGCTAAGGAATTAGCTATGGTCGTAGCCCCTCCTGGAGTTGGCAAGTCTCTGTATCTTGCCAATCAAGCAGTACGCTCATGTATTGACGGTCATAATGTTTTGTATTTGTCTTTGGAAATGTCTGAAGATAGAGTTGCTCAAAGATTGGATAGTATCTTTACGAGAATTAAACAAATCGAATTGAAGCACAAGAGGGATACGTTAAAAGAGAGATTGGACACTATATCCTCTAGCGTAGAAAATCTGGGAAACTTGAGAATTAAAGAGTTCCCTACAAAAAGAGCAAACGTAAATACAATTCGAGCATACCTTGCACAACTAAAAAACTATCATGATTTTGTCCCGTCTGTTATAATTATAGATTATTTGGAGTTGTTAAATACAGATTCCAACTTAGCAGAATATCAAGGACAGGAAAGACTCGCTCAAGAACTTCGAGGTTTAGCTAGCGAGTTAAACTGCCTTGTGTGGACAGCTACACAAACTAATAGGGACGGGAAGAAGGTCTCTATAATTACAGACACGGAACTAGCTGATTCTTACGGAAAAACTAGAGTTTGTGATTTAGTATTTTCAATTAACCAAAATGAGGAAGAATTTGATTCCTCAAAAGCTAGAGTGTACGTAATCAAATCTAGAAATGGTAAAGCTAGGTTTATATTTCCTACCACAATGGACTATAATAGGTTAGTAATTAAGGAAGGAACATAATGGCTACAAAAAAATACCCAAAGCACGAACATCCGATGACATTAGATCTCGGATTTAAACAGTTTGATATTGTTCAAAAATCACTGGCAAAGGAGAGCTTGTATGGATGCGTTGAGTTTCCACTAGCTACTATTACAATAGACCCTACCCAATCTATTCCGGATTACAAAGGAACTTTACTTCATGAAATCTGTCATGTAGGTTGGGAGTTGTTTGGTTTAGGTGATGATGATGAAATGCCCCAAATAGGGAACGAATATCTAACCACTGTCACCTCAAATATGCTGCAAACTTTGCATGGGTTAAATAAAGAATTATTTGCCTATATTTTCAGTAAAGAATAACCTTTTATACTACGATGAGCGATATTATAGAAACTTACGAAAAGCTTTCAGAGCACTACCTCCCCCTAGTTAAAAAGTATGTGGAGATTGATGAGACGGAAGTAAACAAAACGATGCTAGAGCATTCTGCATTGTACGCATTTTTTGGAGCCGTATTAGCCTATGCTAAAAAGGTTCAAGACATGCTCTCCACAAAGTTGGATATGAGCGAAGCGAAACATAAAGAGCTTCGTAGGGTAGAGTTAACTGGCAAAGGGCAGAAGGTGACTGAATCACATTTAAACACCTATGTATTGGTTGTGCCTGAGCTCATTGATATGAGAGCAGAGGTTATCGAAGCACAGCAGAAATACAACCTCGCTAAAAATATCCTTTCGTCTATGGACCACCAGAAAGATATGCTGGTCCAACTGTCCGCCAATAAGCGGGCAGAAGTGAAATTAATTTCAGAATAAAAAAAAACAAAAAAAATACCATGGTAAACATAGAAAATCTAAAAAATAAATACAATCAAATTAACAAAGTTGCTAGCAAGGATAATGCAGACTTCCTAAAGAAGTTTTTAATGATGGAGGAAGGCGAAACTATTGTTCGTGTCCTTCCTTGGAAGGATGAAACTCAGGAGTTTTACTCCGAGACCGGAATCCATCGTATTAACGACCGAAACTATCACTGCCCTAAAGTTAAAGGTGGAGAATGCCCAATGTGTGATCTCAGCTTTAAACTTTGGAACACTAAGGATGAAGCAAATATGGATTTGGCTCGTCAAATTAAAGCTCGCAAGAGATTTTACTTGAACGCAGTTGAACGTGCAACAGGAGAGGTAAAGATTCTTTCTGTAGGTATCAAACTTTTCAGTAAAATCTTAGATTGTTTCTTTGACGAGGATTATGGCGACATCACTGATGTGAACGTAGGTCATGATTTTAAAATCGTTAAGGATAAATCAGGGCAGTGGCCAGACTATTCCAAGTCGGCGCCGAAGCCTAAGCAATCACCTCTAGGTTCGGATAAGGAAACCGCAGAGTATATGGACACTCTTCATGATGTTCATGGCTTGATTAAGGTTGCTAGTTACGAGGACCTTAAAAAGCTTGTTATGGAGATTACCGGAGACGATACTCCCGAACCTCCTAAAGAAGTAGTTGAAAGTTCGAACTCCAAAGAAGACGGTGACGAGGATTACTTGTCCCATTTAAAAGGTCTATAGTGCCTGACGAAGGAGAAACGAAGAAAGTTAACCGCAAGATGAAAATTCTTGCGGTTGCTGCCAATGAGGGTGGTTGTGCTTATTATCGCATCTTAATGCCTATGCGGAAACTTGCTGAAAAGTTTTCTGGGGAAGTAGAGATAAGATTTAATCAGAACCCCCTTTGCTATAACGAAAAAGAAAAAAAGTATGACGAGGAGCCCGATTTGTCTGATATTGAGTGGGCTGATATTGTATTCACTCAAAATATTCCAAATTACGGTGCACCCTACCTCTTTAAACTAGTCCAAGTACTAAAAGAAAAGGGCAAGTTTTTTCATTACGATACGGATGATTTACTTACAGATTTATACGAAGGTCACAGACTGTGGAATCTATACAAAGAAAATAAGTTAGATGAACTGACTCAATTTGTATACTCTAATGCGGACTTGGTTACAGTAACCCAAAGAAAGTTTGCTGAGAGAATTGCACCTTACTGCAACCGAACTTTAGCGGTTATGAAAAACGCTATTGATTATGACTTGCCTTGTTGGAATGCTCCTTGGACCCCCAGAAAGAAAGGACCTATGAGAATTGGTTGGGTTGGTGGAATTCACCACGAACAAGATTTGAAGCAAGTTCCAACTATGGCAATGGGGGTTAACATTAAAGCAGGTCCCGAAAATGTAGAGTGGAAGTTTTTCGGGAGACCACCTTTACAACCGGGCGAAAAGGGAGACTGGCAGCAGGATGTTTGGGACAACTATACCAAGCTTTTAACCGCAGGTATTAAACATCGAAATTTCGGAGTTTTTAACGCTATGCCGTCCTTTCAATACGGGTATATGTTTACCCAAATGGATGTCGGAATCGCCCCCCTTGAATGGAATAATTTTAATGATTCTAAGTCTGATATTAAAGTTGCAGAATGTGGAAGGTATGGTCTGCCTTTAGTCGCGACTGACTGTGGCGCATATGATGAATTGATTATAAATGGAGAAACGGGGTATTTAATAGATAAAACAAATCCAAGAAGCGAGTGGGTCGCAAGACTATCGAAATTAGCGAAAGACCCGAAAGGCTGTCGTGAAATGGGTTTAAACTTAAAGTCGGTTACTGATGAGTTGTATGATATAAACAAACAAGTTGTCCACCGCCTAAACCTGTATAAGCAACTTTTAGTACAACATGGCTTCTGGGAAGACGTATAAGCATTCTGGAGATATGGGGGATATTATATTTTCCCTACCCGTAATAAAACATTTTGGTACGGGAATTTTATATTTAGACCCTAAAGGAGGGGAAGGTGAACTCGTAGGTGCGAAACCGTCTCGAGGGAAAACAAAATTAAACTCTCAAACCATCCAACTATTAAAACCTCTTCTTGAGAGTCAGTATTATATCCACGAAGTTCGAGAGTGGAATGGTGAAGAGATAACGTACAATCTAGATTCTTTTAGGGGGCATGTTAATTTTAACAACCTTACCTATTCTCATTTGGAGGCGTTTCAAATACCTCATGAATTAGCAACTTTTAAATGGCTTGAAGCCCCTGAAAAAATTACACTTCCAGAAGGTAAAAATATCGTTGTGTCTCGAAGTGTACGATACCAAGGAAATCATTTCTATTGGGAATCCATAGCGGAGCAGTTGGCTAAGTCTGCAGTTTTTGTAGGTCTTCCTTTTGACCATAAAGTTTGGGAGTATACTTTTGAGCAAAAGATAGAGTATATTGAAACTCCTACGTTGGTGAAACTTGCTAATGTAATTGGAGCCGCAGATATGTTCATAGGCAATCAAGGATTGCCTCATGCTATTGCGGAGGGGATGAAGAAAAATTTAGTTAATGAAATGGATAAAACCCACCCTGCTGCAGTCTTTAAAAGGGAAGGGGCAACGTACGTTTAGATATGAATGTTAACATAATTTATAGAAGTTGTGACAGGGTAAATGCTTATTCTGGAGGGGGTAGAGTTCGTCCGTTCGGTACGAAATTAGAAGTTATTACGAAGTGTTTTACTTCGTTGGCAAAATCAATTAAAAACTATACCGAAAACGGAAAGTTAACAAACCCGTTAAGCCTGTACATTGCAGACGATAATTCCTCAGCAGAGCTCTTAAAGATGTTCGATACAGTATCATCTAAGTACGGATTTGAGTTTACTCTCATCCCTATGGAAGGTACTGGAAACGGAAACAGCTTAAAAACATGTTATAACTATTCAAAGGCTAAGTTGAGTGGTTTTTTGTTTTTTATTGAGGATGATTATTTAATGGTAGAGTCCACTTTGGATGAATGCATTGACGCCTATCTTGAAATTAAGAAGCTTGTAGGTAATGAAGTTGTAGTTCACCCTGTAGACTATCCGGACAGGTACCATAATAAGTTCACCCCCATGCATCCTTCTTATTTGTTTTTGGGAAAAAATAGACATTGGCGGAACGTAGTTAATACGACAGGTACTATTGGATTGCATAAAGATATTTTAATCAAGCATTGGGATAAATATGAGAAACTTACAAAGTACGGAATTGATCCTACAGTAACAGAAGCTAATACAATCAACTTAGTGTACGAAGAACATTTGTGCATCTCTCCAGTACCCTCTTTATCCCACCACTTCCAGTTTGAAGACACCCTATCCCCCTTTCTACCTTTGAGTACATTCGATGAGTAAATTAGATCTTTCTAACGTAACTTTAGTTTGTGCTGATGGAGTTAATGAAAATATTCCTAAATTGGTCGAGTGGTTAAAGACAGAAATTGATTTTTATGACTGTAAACTTTTTCAGGATAATTTAAATTCTATAGAAGACTATAATAAGTTTATAGTGCATGAATTAAGTGAGCATATCGAATCGGATTTTTGCATGATTGTACAGGCGGATGGGCACCCCGTAAACCTGGACGCTTGGGACGATAAATTTTTAGATTACGATTATATTGGAGCCCCGTGGTACACTCAGCCGTGGGAGATGTCTAAAACTGTAGGTAACGGAGGTTTTTCAATACGGTCCAAAAAGTTTTTGAAGTACTCTTCTTATTTTACAGAATACGATGGAAGATCAGAACCAGAAGATGTTTTCCTTTGTAGAACTGTAAACGAAGCAATGGTCGAGTTAGGTATAAAGTATGCCCCGCATGACCTTGCTTACCTATTTTCCGTAGAAGACATGCCTTATAAAGGTCAGTTTGGTTTTCATGGAAAAGGCACTATAGCTTTAGCTAGACACTTAGGATTACATTTAGGGAAATGAAAGAAAGAATCTGTTTGATTACACCATCCTCTCCCTTTTTATTAGATGAAAGGGTTTTTATGCATATTGGAATTTTAAAAGTAGCAGCCTGCCTGGAGGAAGAGGATTATGTTGTTGATTTTTTAGATTTAGCGGGGGTTGAAGATAGTGAAGAAGTAATAAATTCTTACATGAAGCAATACCCTAAAACAAGAACTTTTGGGATCACTGCGACTACCCCCCAAGTCCCTTTTGCATTAAAGGTAAGGAATGCCATTAAAGAGGTTAACAAATCTACCAAGGTAATTTTAGGAGGTACGCACGTTTCCCTTATGCATTCCGCGATGAAGAAAGAGCTGAAAGATGTGTTGAAAGAGGAAAAAGGAAGAGCTACTGTTGATGTAGAAGCCCTTTTAAATCTTTTTGATGTTTTAGTTGCTGGGGATGGAGAGAAGGCGATATTTGAAGCGTTAAAACTTGAGAAAGGTGTGATAGACGCTGATGAACCGAAAGGAGATCTTTTCCTATCTAATTCTGACTTGGCGGAGCTACCCTTTCCGGCTAGGCATCTCGTAGACGTAGAATCCTACCATTACGATATTGAGGGAAACAACGCCACAAGCATCATCTGCCAGTTAGGATGCCCTTTTAAATGTACTTTTTGCGGGGGGAGAAATTCTCCATTCTTGCGAAGGATTAGGACTAGGGATGGAGCGTCGGTTGTCTCGGAGATTCGCCACCTGTACGAAACGTACGGGTTTACAGGTTTCATGTTTTACGACGACGAATTAAACGTTAACAAAGAATGGGAAACCTTGTTAGAGCAACTTATAGCCCTGCAAGAAGAGGTAGGAGAAGAGTTCAAGCTGAGAGGGTTTGTAAAAGCAGAACTTTTTACCCAAAAGCAAGCTAGCTTAATGTATAAAGCCGGTTTCAGGTGGTTACTTACAGGCTTTGAGTCAGGAGACGAACGGATTCTAATTAATATAGAGAAGAATGCAGATGTCGCCGCTAATACAAGATGTATTAAGTACGCTAAGGAAGCAGGCTTAAAGGTTAAAGCGTTAATGTCTATAGGGCACGCAGGGGAAAGCAAACAAACTATTGAGAATACTAAAAACTGGCTTCTTGAAGTTAAGCCTGATGATTTCGATTGTACTATCATTACAACATATCCAGGCTCGCCGTATTTCGACAGTGCTATTAGAGAGGATGGGAAATGGGTGTATATCCAACCTAGAACAGGAGATAAGTTGTACCAAAAGGAACTAGATTATTTGTCCAAACCAGACTATTATAAAGGAGACCCAGATGGTGGGTACGCCTCTTATGTGTGGACTGACCATATTACCCCCGAAGAGTTAGTAGAAGAAAGAGATAAATTAGAAGCCGAGGTTCGAAGTACTTTAAACATACCATTTAACCCGGCTGGAGGCATCGTAAAATTTGAACATAGCATGGGGCAGGGGAGTATCCCACCAAACATATTAAGATCATCACATGATTAGCATTTACACATTTACCCTAGGAAGGGATTATTATTTAAAGAACCTTATACGCTCTATTGAGACATTAGGGGGGCATTCGGATTACGAACACCATATTTGTTTTCAGGGGGTTGAACCCTCTAAGGAGATGAAGTTTTATTTGGAGCATAAGAGTAAAATCAAAGTTCACATTTGGGAAGAAAATATTGGAATTGCTGAAGGAATGAATAGAATTATTCCGCAGCTTAAGGGAGATATTATTATTAAAATGGATGATGATTGTATTATTAAGTCCGGTCAGTTTTTAAAACATATTGAAGAAGTTAGTAAGGTATTTCCGAATGCGGTATTCTCCCCCTATCCTGTTGGTCTTATCGGAAACCCTGGAGGTCCTAGGGGTCATGCCCATACTGTTAAGTATAGTGAGGAGATGGATACGTATTACACTTTAAGAATGGTAAACCATGTTGGAGGTTTTGCTCGTGTCGCTCCTGCCCACGTGGTTAAAGATTGGAAGTTCGAGCCTGACTTGATGGAGGGTCAGAGCGGTAATGAGGACGGGCAACACTCTCAAAAGTGTCTGATGAAAAATGTGCCCATGGCGTATTTGGAGAATGCTATTATTGTAGAGCATCAGGAAAGTACTTTGGGACAACATGAGAGATATGGGGAGGATTATTTCAATGGGAGATTCTAATGGTTAGCCAAGCGAGACAACAATGCACTGATTCAGTCACACATTTTGCTGAGATAATTAATGCACAGCAGTCAGAGGGACAGTTGTTATACGTAGGAATTGCGGGTGACCCGCCTGGAGGTGAGTACACCCCCCTTTTTCCAAAGTACACAGTAGAGACATTTGACGCAGACCCTGCATGGGGACCTGATATTGTAGGAGATATTACAGGCTGTGATTTACCTTCCAAGGCTTATGATATTATTTTATGTGTGCAAGTAATCGAACATGTTCCTAACTTGTGGGATATCCCTAAAGAAGTGGAAAGGCTTATTAAGCCAGGAGGGTGGTTAATTATAGACTGCCCATGGGAATATCCTTACCACGCCGAGCCTCCTAGTTTTGGGGACTACTGGCGAGTATCAAAGGATGGTTTTTCTGAGTTATTTAAAAATACTGATTTTGAGGTTGTCGAAATACAACAGAAAAACCATAATACTTCTTGTTTGTTTCGGAGGAAGGTATAATGAAGGTAACCCCCCGCACTCTGGATACTTGGTTTGGTAGTGTTACCCCCCATTTATTGAGATCGGAGTTACCCTCTTCAAAGGAGGAGTATTGGAATGAAACTATCACAACAAATGCCCGCACTGACCACAGAAAAGCAAAAAAACTTGGGTACCTGTTTAACCTGGTCGGTAAAGTACCTCATGATGATTTAGTGGACATCTATGAGAGCTACGGAGGCGATTTAAAGCAAGGACGTCCAATAAACAAAAGATATAATGCTATTGATTTCGCCTGGCACGATATAGGCCCAGATTGGCCTGTAGATGATTATACCCCTTACACAAATGTGAGGGACGGTGATTATAGTGGTGGTCTTCACATGTTTTCCATCATCAGTCCATCTGGAAAGCATGTCGCTTTGGGGGAAATGGTAGTTTGGCTAGGAGGTGTTGCAGTCCACGCTTTTATGGGGCATAAGGATCATTTAAAAAACGGTATCATGAAATTATTGCTTGTAGAGATAGCGTTATATTATATCTCAAAAAACTGCAAAAAGATCTTTTATGGAGATGGAGCTTTCCTTGAGGATAACAGAAAATATTTTATGAGGGATCTCGGATTTTCAAAAAATGGTTAATTTAGTATTAGAGTATGATGATTTACATTTCCTGCCCCCAGAGAATTGTATGGAGACTATCGATAAGTTAGTTGAAAGATTTCCGGACATAAAATTGTCCTTTTTTTCAATTCCTTATTTAAGGGGATTTCCCGTGTACGCAGATCCAGAGTTTTGTGATAAGCTTAGAGATCATATAAGCAATGGAAATGTATCTTTGGCGGTTCACGGATTACACCACAACCAAGAAGAGTTTAAAATGTATTCTTACGACCAGGCGTACGCAGCCTTACACATGGCGGAAAGTATTTTTGAGGAAGCGAAGTTACCCTACCGGAAAGTCTTTCGGGGACCTCATTGGGGTTTATGTGATGACTCTGTAAAGGCGATGGTAAAAAGGAATTATACCCATTTATACAGCCACGAGGATTATTTGGAACTAGGTGAGAGTTACCAAGGTAAGATTAAAGTTCTATATTACAATTGGAATCTCGCTGATGAGGCTCCTTTAGAAGAGGGGTTATTAAACAAACTTATTGCGAAGATCGCCCCGAAGACAATTATCGCCCACGGACATACCCACGACACATGCAGTAATGGAATTGCTGAGACGTTTGATAAGGTGTGTTCCTACATTGAAAATAATGATGTAAATTTTAAATTTGTTCATGAAGTATAAAAAAGGATTAGTGTCGTGCATCATGCCGACTTATAACAGAGCAGACTTCTTAAAGAAGAGGTTTTATGAGCTCGTAAACAGTTGCTATAAAGATTGGGAACTTATTGTAGTAGACGATGGTTCTTCCGATGATACGGAAAAGATTATGAAAGAGGCTGTCGAGAACGAACCTCGTATTAAGTATGTTAAACTGCCTAGAAATTCGGGCTGTGTTTCTATCCCTAGAGCGGTAGGAATAACAAGGGCCGAGGGTGAGTTTATCGCCCCTTGGGATGATGATATACACCACGCTACGGATAAATTAACCACTCTTGTAGGTGCCTTGAGCGGTACTGACAGTGTATTAGCTTATGGGGATAGGTACACCAAAGATGAGACGGATAAAGTAGCTTATTGCACTTTGGCTGATTGGGACCCTACAGGGGAACCTGGCTGGGGCGTAGACGGAGGTCAATATATTTATCGACATTCCGTATACGAAAAGATGGAACTTGTTTTTTGCCGAAGGGCATGTGATTGGCATACAGCAAAAGAAATATGGAAAGTAAAACCCGGTTTTGTACACGTCAAGCAAGCTGTAATGATTTATGCATGGCACGGAGGTAACCGTTCCCTAGATGATAGTACAAAGGAGAAAGAAATTAACCCTGAACATTTTAAATTTTACTTCGAGGATTCAGAGTACAAGTACTCACTTTTTAAAGTATGAGAGTATTCATAACAGGGATAGCCGGGTTTATAGGTTCTAATCTAGCAGACAGATTGCTGTCTGAAGGTTATGAAGTTTGGGGGTGTGATACGTTTGGGCAGTACCATCCAGACTACCCTAGTAAGCTTAAACGTAGGAATGTGTCTGCCAACCTCGATAACCCTATGTACAAGTTGATTGAAGGTGATTTTTCAGGAGAGGAAGTTACCAAAACTCTAATGACTACAGGGTTTGATTATGTTATACACTTAGCTGCACATGCAGGAGTTCGACCTTCCTTGGACGACCCTGAAAAGTATTACCAAAATAACTTAATTAAAAGTTTAAGCTTGTTACGCGCTCTTGAAAATTCTCCGTACAGGTGGAGGGCTAAGCTTATTTTTGCTTCATCCTCGAGCGTCTATGGAGGTGTTAAAGTGTTTCCATGGGAGGAGAGTATGAACGTATCTAAACCTTTATCTCCTTATGCAGGAAGCAAAAAAGCTCTTGAAGAGGTCTGTTACACTTACCACAAGCTAACTAAAATACCTATGTTAGGGTTACGGTTCTTTACAGTATACGGTCCTAGACAACGCCCTGACATGGCAATAGCAAAGTTTACAAAAGCTATTGATGAAGGGACCCCCATACAATTGTACGGTAGTCAAGGAGAGACGTTTAGAGACTATACTTATATTTCTGATATTATAGAAGGTATTTTTTGCTGCATGTCTGATGTTCAAGGTTTTGAAATTTTTAATATAGGGAGGGGAGAGCCTGTAGAACTGCATGAAATGGTTGCTGAAATAGGCGTGCATATGCATAAAATCCCCAACTGCGAGGAGATGACAATACAAGCCGGTGAGCCTACAAAAACTCAGTCCTCTATTTCTAAAATAAAAGAAAGACATAACTACAATCCTGAAGTTCCTTACGAGGAAGGAATAAAAAGATATGTTGATTGGTACCAAAAATCTAAAAATTAAGCCTTTTATATGTTATGGGAAGTCTATTAGATGACATTTGTAAGAAGCTCGAGGGGGCTTCTATTTTATCCGACCAAGATCAGGTTTTTGGGTACGTTGATTCTGGATCATACGCTTTAAATAAAATTATCTCTGGGGATGCTGAGAAGGGATATCCGATTGGGTCTATCACTGAAATTTACGGAGAAAGTAGTACTGCTAAGACGGTGTTTTTAACGCACGCTTTTATCGGAGCTCAGAAGAAAGGATTTTACACTGTTATGATAGACAATGAACATGCGTATTCTCCATCTTTTGCAAAAACTCTTGGCGTTGATGCGAATAAGCTTTTGTACTTTCAGCCTGAAGCTTTGGAAGATTGTTTTGAGACTATCGAGAATACTATTAAAGCTATTCGGGAACAAGATCCAGACACTCCTATCCTGATTGGATATGATTCTATTGGAGTTTCTCCAACACGAAAAGAGATGTTAGACGAATTTGGCAAAAACTCCGAGATGGGGGGAGCTTTACGTGCAAAGGTTGCAGGTCAGTGCTTAAGGAGAATTAATCCGATGCTTAGGAAGTACAAGGCAGGGTTGATTATTATTAACCAAGTACGAAGTAAAGTAGGCGTTATGTTTGGAGACCCTAGAACGAGAGCTGGCGGGGGTAAAGCACTACTGTATTACTGTGGGACTTCCCTAGAAGCTGCGTCTGGCAAAAATGATGTTTTATACGATAAGATGAAAAACCCGTCTGGTATTACAGGAACAATCAAAGCGGTTAAAAACAAGATTTCTAAGCCGTTTCAAGAATGCACTTTCGAACTTTTATACGATAAAGGTCTGACGAAAGGGCACGGTCTCTGCGATTTATACTATAAAGAGGGGACGGTAACATCACCGACCAAAGGGTGGTATTCTCTCGACGATGGCAAGACTAAACAAAGAAAAGCAGAGATAGATAAAACTTTAATGGGGAGATTTACAAATGAATGATTTATATATTGCAGGGGTATCCTTTTTACTAGGTACCGTATGGTGTCCTGTGTTTGCATGGGTTAAAAACAAATGCGTTTTCCACGCAAGTAATAAGGCAGTCGAAATGTCTTTGATGCGTATGGATGCAGAGTTAAACGGAATTAAGGCTCTCTTAAAGGATAAAAAAAATCCGAAAACACAACTCCTAAACGACCAACTAGAGAAAGACTTTGACGACGATTCACCCTCTTCCTAAGTTCGCCGACGCACGGGGTTGGAGTCTGAATGATATTTATGCTTGTGTAGACATACAACCTCACAAGGCATTAGACTATCAAATCAATTACTCAATCCTATATCCGGGGGTCGTCAAAGCTTGGCACCGCCATAAGCACCAAGATGATTACTTTTGCATTCTTAAAGGAATGGCTCAAGTTGGAATTTACACTCACGAAAACGGTCCCGAAAAGTTTTTTATTGGCGAGCATAATCCAGGCGTTATTCATGTAAAAGCTGGCGAATGGCATGGGCTAACTTGCGTAGGAGACGAGCCATGTGGTTTGTTGTACCTAGTAACAAAGAAATACGACCCTGAAAATCCAGATGAGGAGAGAGCAGGAGCTTTTGAATTCGTGGATAAGGAGTGGTGGTTACCGGAGAATAAGTAATGATACAAAGCATAATGACCGTAGGAGTGTATTTGTTCTTTCTGAGCCCAGTAATCTATAAGATTTGGGTTTGGAGTGGGATTCTTAAGTTTGTAGCGAGGGAGATATGTTCCGCAGTTCTGCAGTTTATCGCAGGTCTTGTGCGTATTTATGAGCTTATTATGGGGTGGTGCCACAAAGAAGAAGAGGAGCCTATCATTATTGTTTTGGACAACCCGGAGGATTCCGGTGATGTACCTCCAGATTGGCTAGTGGATTTAGAGAATACTCCTATAAAACTGCTACCGAACCCTGCAGAGGAATTAAAATGGCAATAGAAGCATACAAAGGGTTGAATATAATTCGCCAAACATTAAGGAAAGGGTACAGCGTGTGTCACCGATTTATAAGAGGAGAGTCTCCAGATGATACTAAGGATATTTTTTCGTTTGTAGCTCACTTTAAAACTGAGTCCGCAGCGGAAAAGTATCTGAAAGGGTTGGGAGATAATCACGAGATTATTAGTTTCAGAGTAGGTGAAGAACCTAGATAATATACTATGAATATTTTTGGAAATAAAGATGAACACCGGGTCCATGTAGACACGGCAGACCGCAAGTCGGAAGACTTTAAGCTTTTTGTAGAGAGTAAAATGGCTGAGCCTGGGTTCGCAGACCGTTTTTCGGGCTACACAGAGGATACTGTGCTAAGCCTACTTGAGAAGGAATTCTCAATGTATAAGGATGCTGCTCCCAATAAGAAAGGTAAAGTTACCGCTGCAAAATCAAAAATTCCATCATTTCCTTCAATTGGTGTAGCTTTAAAAACCTCGGAATTCGGTACAAAGTTCACAACACCTCAATCTGATAGAATTTATGTTGTTACTAGAGGTACATGGGGGGACAAATCAGACAATAAAGTTGTTAAAGGGTTTACCGCGGGTACAGACTCATCTGAAATAGATAAGTACTCTAAGCGAACTAAAGTAAAGCATGGTGGGGCTGGTACCGACAGCCTTCCTACAGACTGGAGAACCCCTTCAATGAGTAAGGGTAAATTTAAACACGGAAAATAATAATGCCATCACCTAGACGAAGAATGATTATTGCTCAACAAGCAGAAGTTGACGAGAAAGAAGCTGCTGAAAAGAAAGCTGCTGAAAAGAAAGCTGCTGAAAAGAAAGCTACTGCCAAAAGTAAAAAATCTAAAACCCCTAAGAAGTAATGCCCTCAACGTATTACCCTAAAAAATCCTATTTTTCTCCAAACAGAATTCAACTTACGGGAAAGGAGATTCTAAAAGAGTGCGCTGAAGACAGGCAACGAGCCTTAGAGGCTTTTGAGTACTTCCGAGAGATGGTGGATTTAGATCCTGCTGACGATAAAGCTAAAACAGAGATGGTGAAATGCCTGGATATTTCTCTTCACGCTAACGAGAGAAAGGTTAAATTGTTGGATTCTATGATAAGATTAGCTATGCATCAAGATAAACTCCCGAAATCTGCTACTGAAAGCGTAGAGAATATTAGTTTTGATGATATAAAAATGGGAAAACAGTAGCCTTACACCTTTAATAGCGTAAATGGCTAAGTCTAAAAATTATATTGTATACAGTCAGGTGCTTGATTGTTTTATTAGGGTTAGAAAAGTAGATTTTACTTTTGTAGAAAACCTATTTGAGAATTTAGACGAGAAAATAGCAACTCCCGGATTTAAAATGTCCGATTTTGCTGAGTTTATTTCGAAATCCTTAATTGCAAACTACACCGCTCTGTCGAAGAAATACGGAGAGGCTTCCATATTCGCTGAGGCTGCTTACGAGGCTGTTACTGAAGTTTACCCACAGCTTACTGCTGAAACGGCATGCAAGCATTACAATATAGCAGAAGCCGAGGACGAAGAAGCTAAAAAATTAGTTTCGTACGACTTGAAGAAAATTAACCAAGTCGCTGTAGAGATTAAAAAAAATGTTATCGGGCAAGATGAAGCTATAACTGCTATGGTGGATACTTTTAAACTCATGAACTCAGGTTTCGAAAGTTTTATGTCGTTGTTTTTTATTGGTCCAACCGGGGTAGGAAAAACAGAAGTAGCTCGCCAAGTAGCAGAGAAGTATTTTGGAGAACCTAAAAAACTGCTAAAGATAAACTGTGCTGAGTATTCCAACCCTCATGAGTATGCGAAGTTAATCGGCAGCCCTCCTGGGTATATCGGTTTTAATGAAAAGGGGTTATTGTCTGATAAAGCGGAAGAAAGCTCCCAATGGGTTATTTTGTTTGACGAGATTGAAAAGGCTAATACTAAACTGCACGATCTTCTATTGGGGTTGTTAGATGAAGGAAATATAACAGATAGCCATGGGGATACGTTGGATTTCTCTAATTCTATTATCATCTTTACAAGTAACGTTGGTATTAAAGGTAACTTAGGCAAAAAATCTTTAGGGTTTGGAAGCAGTAGTCTTGCCTATAAGGACATTCGAGGTACGGTCGAAGAGGCATTCAAAACCGAGTTTTCTCCTGAGTTCATTAACAGAATTGACCAAGTAGTGCACTTCAATGCTTTAACAAAGGATAATGTTCGGCAAATTACAAGATTAAATTTGAAAAAGATCCCCGTACGAATAACAAAGAAACTTGTAGAGTATGTGGTTGATAATGGATATTCCGAGGATTATGGAGCCCGTAATATTAAAAGGTTTATTAAAAAGAATATTACATTACTTATTGCTGATAAAATACTTTCGGGAGATAAGAGTAAAATCTATAAACCAAAATTTCAAGGGAAAAACCTTAGTGTTGGCGGTGTCTCATCTACTATCTAATATTAGATGAAAACACTTATCCCCAATACATCAATCCGTGAATCTTGGACATTAATTTGCAGTCTTTTTATTGTGGGGGTGTCGTGGGGAACTCTTAGTGCTAGAATGGAAAATCTAGAGAGCCGAATGGATACTTATGAAACACAGACCGTTTTACTACTAGAACAGCTGCGAAGTGATCTTGCAGCGGTTAAAATAGAGCAAACTAGAATGGCTAATGACCTAAGCTGGATTAAAAAGGAGTTTTCACCGCCTACAAAGTGATTATTTTATTAATCAAACAAAACGAAACTCCTATATAATTTAGACAGACTCACAAATTATGCCCGTACCCTTCGCAACCCAAACTGACCCGCTCACTAACACGGGCATTTCTGCTGCCGACACCTCTGGTGGCGGAGACACTCCGTGGTTTATCCACGAGCAAACATTAGGTTTTTCATGGCAAATACACCAAGAGAGCCTTGTAGGTTCAACAAACGCGTCTACCTCCTCATTACATCTTAATGGTAGTGTGGCTGTAAACGAGTATATTGTATCCTCATACCAATTTAGCGCCTCGGAAACGCAATGGCACACTTTAAGTGGCACGGGGTATTCTACAACCCTTGGAGTTATTACTGATGGTCAAGGTTACATATACACGACCAATCCTGGGTATTATCGCAGAGCTAAAGGGTTAACCGATCGCGGAAGCGGTTGTACTGGCTCGTTCTCATTCACAATGGATCCAGCGCAGTTAGATATACAAGGCATTATTAATTTTGTTAAGGTATATGCGTCAATCCCCGCAAATGGTGGGTGTGCTGAGTTTGAGTCGTGGTTGATTAATTACTAATGGCTAAAATAACTGTACGTCCTAATAAAAAGAAGGATGCCCCTCCTCCGAAGGGACACCGTACACGCGAAATGGACCTTAGTGAAGACTTAAACTATAAAATAACGCGAAGTGTCGGAAAACCTCTAAAAATGGGTAAGTTTAGTAATGTTTCTCGGTAAAAATTTGTTATAAAATCATGGCTTCTGACTATAATTGTTAGGGAGCCATTTTTTTTTATGAAAGCCGTAATATTAGCTGGGGGTTTAGGGACGAGGTTACTGCCGTTAACGGCAGCTACAAACAAGCATTTATTGCCTGTTTATGATAAGCCTATGGTGTATCATCCTATTCAGACAGTGGTTGACGCTGGAATTGAAGATGTTATGGTTGTTACTGGAGGTCCGCACGCGGGTGATTTTATTCGAGTGCTGAAAAACGGTGAAGCCTTTGGGTTGAATAAATTACATTACGCCTACCAAGAAGGAGAAGGCGGGATTGCCGATGCTTTAGCAAAAGCGGAAACATTTGTAGGTGATGATAATTGCCTAGTTATCCTTGGGGATAATCTAATCTTTGAAGATATCGCGCCTGCCGTGCGGGAGTTTGAGGCTGTTTCTAAAGGAGCAACCATTTTCGTTAAAGAAGTCCCCGACCCTGAAAGATTTGGAGTTGTGGAATATTCGGAAAACGGGTTGCCAATCACCATTATAGAAAAACCTAACAACCCCCCATCCTCTGATGCAGTAATAGGTCTTTACATGTATGATAATACTATCTTCGAGAAGTGTTCAAAACTTACCGCCTCGGCTAGAGGAGAACTAGAAATTACTGATATTAACAATATGTACCTAAAAGACCAGCAGTTAGGAGTTCATAGAGTACAAGGAACTTGGATTGATTGCGGTACTTTTGATTCGTTAGCAAAAGCTTCACATACACTATGGAAAGAATCGATTAAGGAGTTTGCGTAGTGGAAAATGATACGATTGTAATTACTGGGGGTTTAGGTTTTATTGGGTCTAGATTTATACACGCTGTGTATGAAAATACTAAGTTAAAGATTATCAACATCGATAAAGAAACCTACGCCGCTGACCATACACGACTCTCCGAAAGAATGCGTCAAGACATAAAGCGATATCGTTTTATGAAAGAGGATATTTGTATCGACTTTAACAAACTACCAGACCTTGAGCAGGATGCACTTTTAAAAGCTAAGTACGTTGTTAATTTTGCTGCGGAGACTCATGTAGACAATTCCATTACCAACGGACGCCCTTTCGTTAAGACTAATGTAGAAGGCGTTCTTAACCTATTAGAGTACTTTAAACATGCCAAAAAACTCAAGAAATTTATCCAAATATCTACGGATGAAGTCTATGGGGATATGTACGACCTACAAGGACGACAATCCTCTGATGAATCCTTTAAGCTTCGCCCGTCTTCGTATTATTCAGCAACGAAAGCTTCTGCAGAGCTCTTGGTTCAAGCAGCTGCAAGGACATTCGACGTGCCCTACCTCATCACGAGAACCTGCAATAATTTCGGACCAAACCAAAACCCCGAAAAATTCATTCCAAAAGTGTTTAAAGCCATTAAAGGAGATTTGGAAATTCCTATTTACGGTGATGGTCTTCAGTCTCGTGAGTGGATGCACGTGGATGATAATTGCCAAACTATTTTGGAATTAATGTTTTCGTCTGCAGAAAATGAAGAATACAATATCGGATCAGGATTTCATTATAAAAATATAGAAATCGTCAAGTACATTGCAAAACAACTAGGGATGGAGTTAAAAACTGTCCACGTCGAAGATAGATTAGGACATGACAGAGTTTATAGACTTAACAATAAGAAAACAGAAGAATTCCTAGGGGAAAAAGTATATCAAACCTTAGAAGGATTTTTAAAAGATGAGATTAGTAGAACGAAAGATTTTAGTAACCGGGGGTAGTGGTGCGTTAGGCTCTGAACTCATACCTCTTCTTATAGATGAAGGGGCTGAGGTAGACGCACCGACACGTGCAGAGCTTAGAGTAGAAGATGTTGTAGAAGTTGCAGAGTTCGCTAGAAATACTAAGTACGATTTAGTAATACATGCAGCTGCGTGGACCGATGTCCCCAAAGCTGAAAACCCCAAGTTTCAAAGAAAGGTAATCGAGTCGAACATTTTTGGAGCCGCAAACATTGCTTACGCGTTTGATGAAGTATCAAAGGTTAAAGTTGTTTATATTTCTACTGATTATGTTTATCCTGGCATAGAAGGAAATTACACCCCCCGAAGTAAAACAGGACCTACTACGTTTTACGGTTTTACCAAATTGGCAGGGGAATCACATTTTTCTAAAACCGATCTAATTATTAGAACTTCTTTTGTTAAACGAGAGACTTGGGGAGAGGATAAAAAACAATTAACTCAAGCGTTTAGGGATGTTTACACGTCTAAGGATTGGGTGGATATCATCGCTAAGAAGATTGTAGAGGCTATTTGTAAAAATAAAAAAGGTATTCTAAACATAGGAACTAAGCGGAAAGCGGTTATAGACTTAGCTCGTGAGGAATTCCCCGAGGTTAAATCCGTACCTTATAAAGATATAAATTTACCTTACGATTATCCTGTAGATTGTTCCATGAAATCCTCTATATAAAGTAATATGGCATACGATTTATCTTCAGCACCCCACTTCGGCAGAGCCGGAGGACCGACAGTCCAACATGTTCGGGAGAACCTAGGTCTTTCCGCAACCATCTCCTCAATACCTGCCGGAATCGCAGATGGTGAAACTGTAGAATGGTTACCTTCCCCAGGAGCGGGTTTTCAATTTTTAATTTGGGGTGTACAAGCAGGGACTGCAGGTAGCAATCTCTTCGGTTATAAACTGCTGTCTTCAGGAGGCACAGATTTAACTCTAGCCGTAGCTACTAAAGAAGGGCCTTTCTTTCAAAGCTTCATTCAGCCTATAGCGGTAGGAGAAAACCAAGGTTTACATTTTTGGTCTTATTCAACCCCTACCGGAACTAATCTAGCTTGTGTGCATATTACAACAGTAAAAGTATCTTAGTGTAATGGCTATTAACGCTTATATCCCTTCAGTACAGAAGATTAGTGAGCACCATGCACTCACTGCTCTCAATGCTATTGATAACTTATCTGCAGATACTGAGCTTTTAGGGGCTCCTGGTGTAGGTAAAGAATATGCGATTTTTGGGTTGGCAGCAGGAACTAATGACACGGCTGGGGATTACTTCTCAGGAGCTGTAATATCTACTTCAGGCACCATTGCGAATGCTGGTCATTCCCTACAAAACCTAACTCAGGTAGCTTGTAACATAAAGGGACCTTTGTTTCCTTCTTACAGCACGCCCATACTTTGCGGAGACAACAAAAAAGTATATTTTGATCAAATAAACACTCCAAGTGCGGAAAGTAGTCCTTTGAATCTGCTCGCTTTATACTACACTGTGGTAGACGTATAATGGAGAACGGAGGTTACGTAGGCTACACAGGCGCCTCCTCTACCGCAGTGTCTGTAGTTACTGATATTGCAGAAAGCTTAGATATCTCTGGCACTGTTAATGTGTCTGGCACGTCGTTAAATAACATTCTCACTAAAAACACTGAGATTGATGCTGTTTTAGATACTATTAAAGTAGACACGGAAGCAATTGAAACCGCAGTAGAGGCAATACAAGTAGACACAGCTGCAAATGAGGTGCTGTTAACGGGAATTGATGCTGTTTTGGACACTATTAAAACAGACACACAAGACATTGAAACAGCAGTTGAGTCCTCTGTAGCTAATGTAGGTAATGTATTAACATTAAAAAGGAATGTGATAGCCCCTACAGGAGGGCTTGACGTAAATATAAGACCTTCTGAAGATTCGTATTTAGCTGCCAGCGGTCTTAATTTCAGTGCGGGAGGTAGCCTGGGCTCTCAAGCGACTACGGAATGGATGGCAGCTCCTGGAGCAGGTAAAAGGTTTGTGATATATGGAATTCAGGCATCTACACGTGGTTCTGGTACTGCATCTATGGCTGCTTATTATTTCCACGCTGGAGGGTGGGACGGAACCATCTTTCTCTTTGGAGGACAGCACATTGGAAAATTAGCGACATCCGATTCTATTAGTTTTCCTTATGGTGTTTCCTTAGCTGAAAATACCGCCTTTAACCTTACTGCAATAGAAGGTGCTACTCAAGTGTACCTAATTTCCACAGTATATTACCGTGTCGAAAATACTTAACATGTTACAAAACTTACTAATTACTTCCATTTTGCTTTGCTCATTTCTAGTTGGAACTATAGCTGTCGATAAAGTACGGCATGGTACTTCCGTAGGATATAATGAAAGCATTCATACTATTGGTGTCGTTGACTCCAAAATTGTTTACAAATCAATACCAGAGTATATTAAAATACAAAATGAAGGGATCCAAAAAGGATCAGCGAAGTATTACAACCTTATGAAAAAAGCTACCGATAGGTACCATTCAGCCTTAAAAAGGACCGCAAAGGCAGGCGGTTATTATGTTTTGGTTGAAATAGGTGGAGTTGAAGGATATCATACTACAAATGTTACAAAAGCGTGCATTAGTAACCTTTAATAGCGTATATGATAATAGTAACAGGAAGCAGTGGCTTTATAGGGAAAAACCTTATAAGCCTTATAGATGACCAAGCTGCGAATGCAGGATTGCATGGAAGCCCAGTGTACACGTGTGATTACGTTGACAACTCTCGTGGGTTCCCAGCTGATATCCATCCTAATGACCTTATTAAGTTTTTAGAGAGGTGGGAAGGTAGAATTGCAGCAGTAATTCACCTAGGAGCCATTTCTGACACCACAGCGCCAGCGTCAGACGAATTACTTACCAACAATGTAGATTTCACCATGGATCTTTATGAGGCTTGTAAGAGGCTACAAATTAGGTTTATGTACGCTTCCTCTGCAGCTACGTATGGAGGTGGAGAACATGGACATTTTGATGATGATGCTTTAGAGCATTTAGCTAAACTTAACCCTTTAAACCCATATGCAAGAACAAAGGCTATGGTCGATCATAGAATATTTGAATCTATTGATAATGGGGGAGGCAAACCTCCTCAACTGGTAGGTTTAAAGTTCTTTAATGTGTACGGTCCTCATGAAGAGCATAAAGGACACATGAGAAGTATTATGTTGAAAATGCATGATCAGATCCTGACCTTTGGGGAAGAAGAGAACCCCCACATACACCTATTTAAATCTTACGAGGACGAGTTTGACCATGGAGAACAACGCAGAGATTTTGTTCACGTGGATGATTGTTGCAAAGTAATCTATTGGCTGTTAGAAAATGAAGATGTGAATGGACTATTTAATGTAGGTACAGGACAAGCCGAATCTTTTAACTGTGTCGCATCTCACGTATTCCACAATATGGGGTACGAAAATTACTTCGGGGTTAAATATATCGAGATGCCCGAAGACATTCAAGAGCAATACCAGTACGATACGCAAGCCTCGGTGACGAAGTTGCGGGGTGCTGGCTACAAAGAGCCGTTTTTAAGCATTGGTGAGGGAGTTAAAAAATATATTAATTTTCTCACAAAAGATGCTGAAGGCTCTAACTATAATACCAAGGAGGTATAAATCTTATGTGGAAACAAATTCTAAATAACATTAACAATCTTATCCTGGCAAGCTGGAAATCAATTTTCATGTTTGTTTTGGGTGCCCTTGCTGGGATTTTTCTATTCTCATGCTCGGCGATTAATACTGCAGTTGATACAGTCCAAGAGGCTGGAAACGACGTTGCAGAGTTTGTTACTGGTTCAGACGACGAGACTGAAACAGCTGACGAATAATAAAACAACTATATAATTCGGATATTGCCAATTTTGGGATATCCAATAACCGTCCGAAAGGAGGTAAATTATTATGAACTATTATTACACACATTTTGATCGCTTGTTTGACGAGGTCGCAGGCGAATTTCTAAGAAAGCCCTTTGTGGCTGAAGAGGTTGCAAATTCAAGTACGGTAAAACTACCAAATTACCCGCCTTGCGATTGCGTCATCTCTAATAACAAAAATACTCTGGGGTTGCGTTTCGCAATGGCAGGGTATGGTAAGGATAACATCTCAGTTACCGCAAACGAAACCTCAATCTCAGTCTCAGCTGAGTCAGAAGATTGGGGGGAAGGATTTGAGACCATTCATAACGGGATTAGCAAGAAGCCAGTCCAGTTTACTATTGGAATCGATGACAGCTACGATGCGCGTGGGGCTAAGACTTCATTTAAGAACGGCATGCTCTTCCTTGAGTTGCCTATTAAGAAAGAGGCTGAGTCTGTTAAACTAATGTAATTGAAGTAGGGGGGAATGCTATAAAAGTATTCCCCCCTTTTCTCACAAAAACACTAACTACTTGCCTTTTATACAGTATGTTAGATAGAATAGCCGAAGAAAGAAAGAGTGCGGATCGTCTACGAGCGGAGCAGAGGAAGTATAAAAATTCTGTTACGGAATCTGTAGGCAGTTATGAAGAAATCCATATTAATCACCCCGCTCACTACACCAAGGGCATAGAAACTACTGATTATATTTTGTCCTGGGACATGAACTTCGTAGAAGGAAATATTATTAAATACGTATCAAGATACAAATACAAAGATGGGGTAGAAGATCTTAAAAAAGCGCATTGGTACTTAACTAAACTAATAGCTGATTGTGAAAAAAGTCAAAGCGACCCTATTCAAAAAAGTCAAAGCAACCCCATTTAAAAAAGTCAAAGCAATGAAAAGCCTGTCAAACTTAACCTCACTTCATCTGTTTAGGTTACTTATATCCGCACTCAATTTTGTTAGTGTTGTGTGGATGTCAATCATTGTATTTCCAGCCCTCCCGTCCTTGTTATTTATCTGGGCAATCGCTGCTGGAACAGTTACAGATATATTTTTTACCCGTAACGCTCGTCCTTAAAAAAGTCAAAGAAGACTTCTCAAAAAACTAAAAATTATTATGAACAAAAAAGCAATAGAACATTTACAGTTTGCTCTTTCGCAATACCGAAATAACCTTAAAGGTGTAGCGGAGTATGTTGAAAAAGCAGAAACAAATCTTGAGCAGGCTCTCGCCCACGAACAGGAAACACTAAAAAAGATTGCCGAACTTGAAGAAGTTTTAGGCGATGACGCACCTCCTGTAGAAGAAACTACTTCTAAACCAGAAGAAGCCACAGCGTAAAAAAGTCAAATGGCAACAAAGAAAGCACCAAAGAAAGTAACTAAAAAAGTTATTAAGCCTGACGAAGAAAAACACCCAAAGATGATTTGCTGGGTTTCGCTGGCGTTAATGTTTTTATGCGGTTGGATAACCAAAGACTTAGTAGCAAAAGTAGATTGTAGTGATTGTAACTTACGCCAAGAAGGTTTGGAAAGACGAATTGAAGGTATGAAACCTTACAATAGGAATAACACCGAAACGATTAGGCAACGCTCAGAAAGGTTTAGTAACCGAGAAAAGTCAAATGAATAAAATCAAAAGCAAAGAAAAAGAACAAGAGTATCCAAAACTATTTTTGCTTCTTGAACAAGAAAAAGATAGAATGGGAGGAGATGCTCAAATGAATATCCTCTCAATCTATAAAAGCCAAGCCGACTGCGATAAAATCATAGAAACTCATAAAAATAAAGGACAATCCAAGTGGGGTTTTAAGATTCCAGAAAACCATGAGTTTGTAATACAAGTAGTTCCGAGAGAAATTGCTTTTGATTGTGAATTACCTTCTTGGGCTGAAGATATGGAAGATATGAAAAATGCTTTAGAGCAACTGATGTCTGATATGGATAAAGAAGAATCTCCTAAAGAGAGCCAAACTGCTGAAGAATAAAATATAAAAGAAACTGCCATTTTGGCAGTCCGACCCCAAGTTTGGGTTCGTATAGGATTATAGGGCGAAAGTATTATTGTATATTTTCGCCCTGTATTTTCTATAATATTTAAGGTTTTTATCGCCAAAACCCCCTCCGTTGTGCCTTTAATATAGTGAAGCGGTAGGGTTCATCTTTACTGATTCCACCCACATAAGCGGTGTGAGGTAAAGAAATACAATAATACTTTACTGCTTCATTTACTAACAAGTTCCCAAAATAAAATAAAAAAACATGGCTTCTAATCCGATTAAACCTAAATCTTTCCGTTACCGTAACGGTAGCGAAAGTAACCGAAATGTCTTAATGACTTCACAAAATCAAAGCACTTTGCGTGGCTTTGATGTGAGTGATATGTCTGATACTCAAATTGCAAATATGACCACAAAGTGGGCAAAAATCCAAAACCAAAATTGGTCTTTGACTGCGAAGGAGTCTCATATGCTAAAGAATTATCGTCCTGCGAAGGGTCGTTTCAAGACTTTCAAAACTAACAAGATTCGTTATTACCATACAAATGGTTAATATACAAACTAAGTAGTAATATACACTTTTTTTATAGGGGTTATGTCTAAGACATAGCCCCTTATTTCTTTTTCATTTTGCGTGTTTTATACTTGACTAATACTTTAGGCTATGGTATAATATACATTCACAATAACTAGGCATACTGCCAATTAAACACTTATGTTTGTAATAAATAAAACTAAAAAATCCATTCTAACAGAAATGGTAAATCAAAAACAAAATGTTCTTATCACAGGGGCAACAGGAACAGGTAAAACTACTTTAGCGGTTGAGATTGCTAAAGAGTTGAATCTTGAACCTGTCGTTATCAACTGCGGTTCGACACAAGATGCTAGGTCATCACTCATTGGATATTTCACATTGGAAAATGGTAGCACCAAGTTCCAAGAAGCAGATTTCCTAAAAGCGATTCAGAAACCCAATACACTTGTAATCTTAGATGAATTATCAAGAGGTTCTGATGACGCATATAATATTATTTTTCCAATCTTAGATTTCCGTCAAAACATTCGTGTTGATGAGAAAGATGAAGATAGAATAGTAAATGTTGCCAAAGGCGTTAGGTTTATGGCAACTGCTAATGTTGGCTTAGAGTATTCTTCAACAAGAAGTATTGACCGAGCGTTACAAGACCGTTTTGCTATTTTTAATCTTGAGTATATCAAAGGGCGTAGCCTTAAAACTTATATCAAGAAAACTATAAGTGCTGAAGTTGCTGAAAAATGTGATTCATTGCTTAAACTATATGATTACTCTCATAAAATGTTTGACCAAGCAAAACTATCAACACGCATTTCTACAAGGGCTGTTTTGATGGTTGCTGAATTAACTAAAACTTTCGCATTGAAAGACATTTTAGATAATGTAATCTTATCCATGTTCAAGCAAGATAGTAGCAACATTCTAAATGATGCGAACATTCTTCGTGAATACGCAGACTCACTTGGCGTTTACGGTGGCTCAACAGATAAAGAAGAAAACTAATGTTTGACCCTGTTTCTATTGACGCTGAATATATGGAAAGATGGCTTGGTGGGGCGAAGATTGATTCTTTGTCTGCCAAGACGCTTTTCGATATTCGCACTTTAATAACTCATTACCGAGATATTATTGTTCCCGATAGTGGCGTAAAGGTAGAGTTTCCAACAGAACAAAATGAGGGGGCAAAGGCTTCCGTAGATGAAAACATTATCTACATTCCTACACATTTACTAGAAGATGGACGAATAGATGATACACTTGGTTGTATGATTCACGAACTTCATCATATAAAACTTTCCGATTCCGAAAGGCAAACATGGGCTTCTTGTTTTGGTATGATTTGTAAATGTATGGATTCTCTTTTTGTTGAAACAGGAGATGAAGAATGGACAAGTATTTATGATATTGTTCTTTCTGATTCTACTTTAGACTTTAAGACTTTGTATAGTAACGATACAGAGGTAACTGAAAATGTTATGTTTTTACGAACTGCTTGTAATGATTTAGCATTTTTGTTGAACGCTGTTGAAGATATTAGGATTGATTCTCTTGCCCCACCAAACTTGGCGAAGTATGAAGAAAAGATGTCTACACGAATCTTTAAGGAGCATTTTGCTCCAAAGTATGAGAGTGGCGAATTGAATGAAAATAGTTTGTTCAATGTAGCCTTTCGATTGTTGTTTCAGCACAAAGGATTTATCAACGACTCTTTCATTGAAGAAAGATTTGGCGATAAGTCTTTGATTCTGAACCAAACGCCAAAGGAGTATACCCCTTTAATTTTCTCAAAGTTTGCCGATGTTATTCGTAAACATATCGAAGATTTGTTTAAGAACAAGCAAACTAATTTTGAGACAACATTGGGGGGTGTCGATTATATGGATTTATACATGAGTGAAAAATCCATGACCGATGCCGAAGAAGATTTACTAAACGAAATGTCCGAAGATGATAAAATGGTTTTAAGAGCCAAAGAGGATTCTGAAGGTATTGAGTTTGAAGATGCGGAAGTTACCAAAGGAGAAGTTCAAGTTTCCATAGGTAAAAAACTAGCCGTAAAACTTTCTGAGCAAAGACAGAAGCGTAATAAGCCAAAACTTTTACCTGCCACTTTCCTTGCTGAGATTGAAGCATTTAAGGACATTAGTGTCCATCACACCACAGAGCATTTTGATGCTAGTGGGTTTAAGGTGGATTTCTCCACCATAATTTTTGACGCAACAAACTAACATGACTAGAAAACTAGAACTTTATGAAATGACGCATCCGATGAAAGATGCTCTCGACCAATCAGACCTCGTTATCTCTCAATATACTATTGAAGATAGGGAAGCATACGAGAAAGAATGGAATCTGATGAATACTCACAGAATGGCAGATAGAGATATTTGCCAAGAATCACGAGTGGCTCTCAACGAAGAAGTTGAGTTTTACTTTGGACAATACAGCAAAGAAGATAAGTATTTTGACCGTATGATACGGCAAGGCGAATCAAAAGCAACTGCCCATTACAGCAAGTATCCCTTACCAAAAACTTTAGACGAAAGAATTGAATCCGCAAAAGAAAATGTAGAAAACATGAGCATCGTTTCGGCTACCGTTGGGGTAGCAGATAAGACTGTTGATGATATTGACTCTGCGATTTCATATTTGTTAAAAGAGGGGTATGCTTTTGGAAGTGATTTTAACGCTCATAACGCTGTTGAGATTGCTAGGTCAAATGTAAATCAAAGCATTGTTGAAGGAAAACCATCAAATGTTATTTTTAATGCTGATGCTTGTGATGAGTGTAATGAAATCCCAAACACACCATCGCCTCAGTATCTTAATAATGAAAGAATGTTCTGCGGTTGTGGTAACACAGAAATGAAAGCATCTATACGCTTCAGCGATAATAAAGTTTTTATCGTAGATAAACACACATTGGGGGTTTCATAAATGCCATCAGATGCTACAAAACAAACAGTTACTTTTACTAAAGATGCGTTTATAGATGAGCCTACTAGCGATACGATAATACTTCGTGATAGATTGTATAATCGTTTTACAAATCAAATGGGGCTTTTACTTGAATCTAAAAGACCTAGAAAAATATCTACAACAAAGGGGAGATTAGATAGTCGTTTGGCTTATCGCTACCCTTTTACGGAAACTATTTTCAAGGCGCATCAACACATTCCAACATCAGACACAACAATAGTTATGTTGATTGATGGTAGTGGTTCAATGAGTAGTTATGTAAGTAACAATGATGATTTGCGCGTAAGCCGACTTCAAGTAAGCAATGCTATTTGTTCTGCTTTTGGAAAAGCGGTTGATAAGGTCTTAAATAACCAACTCAAGTTTGAGGTTTTTCTTAAATCTTGTGGCGGAGTAAAAGCGAATCAACTAGGCACTAAAGGGGCATTTCTAAATCTAACTAGAGTTCTTACAAATACCAAAAGGGGTATAAACAACTTTGACGAGATTCTTGGAATGGACTGTTATATGCCATTTACTATTGACGGCGAAACTCAAGGAAGTTATACTGCCGAATATGGAGTTTTGCCTGCATTGTGTTCGTGGATGTCAAAAAACATTACTACAAAAAACACTATTATTTTCAATCTTACTGATGGCGAAACATACGCTGTTGTAGGAGAAGAAGGAAGAAGTTTATACAATGTAGAAACGAAAGAACTTCGCAACAAATACTTGCGTGGTATCCCAAACTTTTCCATGATGATTGGAAGAGAAATGAGCGAAAATGAACAAAGAGATATTTATGGAGATAATGTTATTTGTTCTACCGAATCCCTAGAGGGCATGACCAATAAAATGTTCTCTACTTTAATGACCCTTTTAGACTCAACTTTAGAATAACATGAGCAAGTTCCGAAATAAAAAAACAAAACTAACAGTAAATGGCAAGTTGCCGTTTCTAACACTATTCCCTACTTTAGCCAATCTTGATAATTTTTCTTACGAGTATGGCGAGGCAATGGAAGTTAAAAAGATTCTCTCGTTTACCAAAAAGGTAGGAAATGTTGAGGACGAGGGTTTACGAGTTTTCGTTTCCATTGTAAATAGCAACGATTCAAGGTGTGAAATCGTAGAAAACAGTAAAGGTTTAGGCTTAGTTGTTTCTACAAAAGCATTAGCATTAGTTGCTAGACAACTGATGGAAAGTGATATAAATCAAGGAAGAACATACAGTCGAGAACTCGCACACTTTGATACTCTGCGAAATAGCGAGAAAGTAATAAAGTTAGTAGACATCATTAGGGGCGTAAGAGAAATGAATGTTCCTGTGATTGAGTGCGAAATAAAATATAGCGAAAATGTATGGAGAAGATATTTTCAAGTGAGAGGATATTCGTCTAAATCATGCCATATTGACCCAACACTAACAAATGGGTGTTCGCCTTTCATATCTAAAAGATATGAAAAGCATTCTTTCTTTGCTATGTGTAAAAAGGCTTTTAGTTATATTCGTGATGAAGCAGACAGAACACGATGGGGTAAAACCTTAACGAAATGGGAAATGGACTTGAATTACTTTAAGAATCACACAATGCCAAAGGCTTTTGTTGAGCAAGAGATGATTTTAATAGAAAAGGAATTGGCTAATGGTTAAGGTTCAGCCAATTCCACAAGAATTATGGGGGGCGTTAAACATTGTTACTTCCGAAGTAGGTTTCGCCCTAAAGGTAACTCGTTCTAGGAATACACCTTTAGGAAAAGCAAATGCTTTAATACAAGAATACGCTTCTTGTTTTGGTGCTGATGGTAGAGTATCCCAAAGAGGAGAAATACCACAATGTTGGAACAAAGAAACAATCTTTACTCCACACCGAGAGTTGGGAGTAGGGGAAAAACTCATTGAGCAACCATTGTTGCCATTTACGGATAACATAATATTAGAACAGGAGGAAAACGATGCCAAATTGGTGTGAAAACGCATTAACCATAGAAGGTAAAAAAGAAGACCTTGAGGCTTTTGTTGAAAAAGCAAAAGGAACAGGGTGGCAACCCCAAGATGAAATCATAAACGATTTAGACTGTAACAAGTTTGTTCCTATGCCACAAGAAGTTATTGACAATGGATATAGCACAGTAAAAGATGAAAACATACATAGTGGTTACGATTGGGAAAATGAAAATTGGGGAACTAAGTGGGGTGCTTGCGAAACAAGTCTTTATGTCCAAGATACATATATTCAATATACTTTTGATACAGCATGGAGTCCTATGCAAAAAGTGATTTATGCTATGATTAGACAGCACCCCGAATTAGAGTTTCACTTAGACTTTGCCGAATACGGAATGATGTTTAAGGGAAGCATAAGTGGTTTTGACGGCGAAGTAAAAGCAGAAACTTCCGATGATATTACATCTGAAGAAGTTTGTGAAATGGGTTGGCATGGTGGCGGAGAACAAGAAAACTCTGAAAATTGTGATTACTGCCACAACTACTGCATAGAAAACGATTTACAGAGTGAGCGTGAACCAAAAATAGAAGAAAAAATTAGAATGCAAATTAACGAGGATTGGAACAATGAAAAAACAATATAGCATAACAAACGACCAAGTAGAAAGAATAAGAAAGCGATACGGCAGACTAATCTTTATGATTGCCCATCGCATTGGAGGAGATACAGTAGTAAACAGTTTTGATGATTCTTGCCAAGAGTTATACATTACTGCTTGTGATGCGTGTGAAGCATTCGGAAGAAAACAAGAACTAGAGTTTGATGATTTCTTCGATACAGGAGAGTTTCATAAGTATATTAAATCATGCTTGTGGAATAAAAAGAATAATACAGGTAGGAACATTACCAAGAAAATGAACATTAGACGAGGGTTTTCTCTTGATGAAGATTTACTTGGAGATGAAAGTATCCTTACAGAAGCATTTGATGTGAGTGGACTGTTGGCAGATGTTAGAATGAATACAGAATGTAAAGATGTATTAAAACACTTGCTAAATGATTTTAGCCTAATTAAGCCTAATGGTAATCTGAATGTATCAAAACTGGCTAGGGTTATGGAAAAAGAGAAACGAGATGTTAAGGTTTTAATATCTCACTTACAAAATATTTTCAGCGATTACAAGGAGGAAGCGTAATGAGTGAGTATTCAATATATGATGAATCCATAGTCAAGTTATTCAAAGGTTCTTTTAAGCCTACTGATACTGCTCTTTTGTTTGCTTGTATGGGTAGCGAATACATAGATATTTGTGATTCTATTTTCGGAGATGAAGAAGTATCATCGAAAATGGTTCTTAATATCATATTAAACTTCATAGCAGATACAGAGGGTTTTGATATGCTTGATGTAAAGAAACTTATCAAAATGCCAAAACTGTATTGGGATAAATGGGACGAACTTATGGGGAAAAAATATGATATTCCTACCTCTAATGAATTAAATGAAATGTTTGGGTTAGAAAAATGATAGAAGTGATACTAAATATAGGGCTATTTCTTTTAGGAGGGGTAATCGGAGGGTTTTTTGTTGGGCGTAAAATGACGGAAGACATTGAAAACATTATGGAAACCCAAGATGAACTAATGAAAGCATACATAGATGCTAATAACCACCTAAGAAGATTAGGAGTAAAAGATGGAGAATAGACAACCAAGAAGTAAAAAATTAAATGTAATTACATTACTTTCCATAGTAGCATATATTGTTACTATTTCAATTTTTTTGGGGTGTAGCACTCCAATTAAAACAGACTATGAACGACACCAAATCGCATATGAAGAATACACAAAGAAAACAGATTTAAGGGGAACTCCTTATGCTCAACTGTTAGATATGTGGGATACTGTATGGATTGAAACAATGATACAAACAGAGATAAACGAATGAAACTAATTTTAGCATCACTACTAACTTCGTTAGCACTAGCAACACCGATTACCAAAGGCGCATATCCTAGAGGATACATTCCATTTTGGTCGGCTCAGAAAGGTGGTTACGAAACAGCACTTATCAACACTTCACAGATTGTTAGGATTGTTCCTGTTTACGGAGAAAACGAAAAGACAGGAAAGAAAGAAGTTACACACATTCAATGTTATCTCACAGATGGTATTATGATTACTATCGAGGAAGGGTTTGATGATTTTTACGGCAGAGTGAGGTCAGCACAAATAAAATGATTGACCTCCTAGAACGAATATGTGAGAAAGGCTTTTACACAATGGCATTCATTAGAACGCTCGTATGTATAATTTTTCTTATTTTTTCTTTATGCTCATGTAGCATGGCAGAAGATGTATATTCGGAAGCGTATTGGATAAACCACCAATTTCATTTCCAAGAGAATATGCCTATGCCGAACTGCTATTGGTGTGAAGAATATAACAAAATGATACCGTAATGGATAAAACTCTCTCCAAACATATTAAAGTCGTCCTAAAAGACTTGAAAAATAGAATACCTAAGACCAACAAAGATGGATTCTTAGCAGACAAAAAGGTTTACGATGCTATTGACGCACTAAACAAAGCATTAAAAAACAAATAAACAACATGAAAAAGAAAGAGATACTTAAAGAAGCCTTAGTCGCATTCTTTATTTTTTTCCCTATATTAGCGTATTGGGGATTCTTCTTATTCTACAATAACTAAACAACGAATAAACAATGAAAAAGAAATACAGCAAATACAGAACCTTAAGAGGTTTTGACCAAAAATCAAAAGCAGAGAAATACATTGAAACAATTACAAACAAGGATAAGAACTTGCTTTCAATTAAAACAAGAGTATTCCCAAGCGATGATAAGAAGCGTTACTATGTGAGAGAACTCGTAAGAAGGGGAACAAAGTGCGTAAGTTAGAAGAACTTTTTGAGAAATCATTTTACACAATGGCATTCCTTAGAACGCTCGTATGTATAATTTTTTTGGGGTTGTCTATGTCGTGTGAATCAAGAGTTAGGTATCTAAACCACAGACTAGAAACACACAGCATACATTGGGAAGAACAAACATACTGTCCAACCTGTCCATACCCAAATCCATATACCTTAGAATACAATTCTTTTTACCCTTATTGGAATTACTAATATGGATAAAGATTACAATAGTCCAGAATGGGAAGGATTACCTTCATTCAACCAACATAATACAGGTTTTTGCGTAAAGTTATTAGATAAATCTAATCATACATGGTTAGGGCATGATAAGTGGAATACTATTATGAATAGTTATGGACACTCATGGACATATAAAGGATTTGCTATTAACTGTGCTAGGGCATGGTTACGAAGATGGAGAAGCGAAGGAATATATGCTTGTGTAGTTGATATGGCTAATGATAATGTAGTATGGAGTAGTTGGAGAGATTATAAGAAACCAACATAGAAATACAAGGTAATAATAAGGTAATAACAAGGTAATAACATACACAAAAAGGGGTAAGATTCTAAGCAATTTATAGCAAAGGTCTTACCTCTTTTTCTTTTTATACATAGAAAAAGGTTATGTAATTTGTAATATACTAGCATTTTTTTACATTTACTGTTGTTTTTTACTATTTGCTACACCAATAATGAAGTAAAAAAATTAAAAAATACCACACAAATTGGAGAAAACATCACAATATCACGCACAAACTGAAATATATATGCCATTTTTTTGGTATTTTTTTGTTAATTTCAGGGCTACTATGAAAAAAGTCAAAGCATATATTACCATTTTTTTCTCATCCTGACGCGGCGATCCATATCCTATTTAACTATACAAAAAAAAATGCCCCCTTAACTTGAAAAAGTCAAAGGGACACACAACATCTAGTGTTGTTATAAAATATTTTCCGAGGTTTCTAAAAACTTCATACCATATGTTGATTTTTCTTTTCGACGCGCTAGGAAAACAATTTGAGACGCTCTCGATAACAGAAAAAGTCAAACAATGGTGGAGGTGGTAGGAATTGAACCTACCCAATTTCCTGCACCATAAAGATGACTCAAAATTGCCCATTTACCCCCTATACACTATAATAGACATATCCGTATAGAAAAAGTCAAAGATTCGGATTTATATTAAAGAACAATCTAGCGTTGTTGCTAGATTGTATATTATACTTGTTCCTAAAGTGTTTGCAACTCTAAACTTACATAAATTGGCATATTTCTTTATTTTCTTTTAGGGTCAAAAAGTCAAAGTTTTATGCCATAAGTTATTATAGGAGCGCGAGTTACGAGCGCGGCGGGGCCCTAACGTGCCAAAATGGCAGTTATGGGTGTTCGTCAAGATGCCAAGGTCTAACATTATCCCAACGCTCTCTGCGCAAACTATAGCCATCTTCTTTAAGCGACCATTCCCCTAGACAATGCTTACACCCTATACGCTTTTCTTTCCTAGACTCAACATAGAGCGAAAAAACTTTGCATTCGGGGCAAGAGCGAGAGCCAAGGGATAGATTTTCAATAAACCTATCCCCTGCGTAGTAATTAAACCTAGCCATTAGTAATCAGCATTTCCTCTGTTGAGATTTCTGATGCTGTTACCTTACGCTTTTCTTCCAATTCCGACAAACGAATATGGATTTCCATATCACGCTGACTAGAGTTTTGGAGATTTTCTTCCGCTTCACGAATCTGTGCAGTCAATTTCGTGATACGACTAGCCAATCCTGTAACGGGATTTAGCCAACGCTGTATCTTGAGCAATTCTTGCTTTAGTGCCTTTTCCTCTGCTGTTATTGCTAACATACGAGGGTCAGTAGCCAATGATTTCGTAGCGACTTGTAATTTGAGTGCTTCAACCTTCTTAAGAGCCTCAGCGAGTAATGATTCTGGTGTTCTGTGTTTTCCCATGCGATTATTATACCGTAGCCTCCCCTATATGTCAAGTGAAAAAAGTCAAAAATCACTGATTATTTCAAATATATTTTAGGTGAAAAAAAGTCAAAACTCATTTGTATCCTAATAGTGGCGTGCGGCGATCCAAGTCGTGGGTCTGGATGCTGATCACCATGTCATTATAACATATCAAACTAGTATTGTCAAGAAAAAAGTCAAAATACTTTGCATAGTTTTAAAAGAGCCGCGCGGCGGAGTCTCGAAACTGCCAAAATGGCAGCCTTGGGCCAGGAAAAAGTCAAGCTTAATCCCCCAGCGATCGTAGATCCTATCCAGGTATAAGGTGCAAAAACACTTTACGCTTAAAAAAGTCAAAACTATTTTGTATAGCAATGTGGCACGCTGCCCCAGGGTGAAAAAGCAAGCGAGGATTTCTTTGGCATTTCCAACGTTCATGGAAGCTTTACGGATATCTCCGACCCAGGAAGCCCAATGGGTGACGTTGCCCCACTTGCTAGTTTACTATTATACCATTGAGAAAGTCAAAAGTCAAGTAAAAATGTGAGTTTTTTCCAAGCGTTCCTTGGGGCGGACTCTCACAAACGCCGATACCCTACCTACCTACCCTGCATAAGCACCTTTGCTTGTGATATTTCGCCTAACGAAGGACTTGGCACGATTGCGACTGGAAAATGTAGCCGTAGTGGCTTTTCCGCCTGTTGGGGTGTAAGAAACCAAATAACTATTTGTATTTGGGATTTTAGCAATGCTAACATTGCGAGAAGGTGTTTTATGCTTATTCATGACTATATTATAACATGGCGGACGGATAATGCAAGTAAAAACCTATAAATATTTTAGGATATTGCAAAATAGTATAAACTGCCAAAATGGCAGGTCCGGGCCCGCCAAAACCCCTGTTTGAAGGGCATTGCACGCGTTTAAACAGGGGTTTGGAAGGGTTAGGATAGGTATCATATATCGCCTCGGCTTTCAACCTGCCCTAAACCTGTTAAGGGTTAATACCCTTGCGTAGCACAATATGCTTTTTTCTTAGAACCGTCATGGTTACCAAAATGCTTTCCACATTTTTCCAAAGGTAGCAAACGCCGAACTGAACGGTAGTGGTTAAGAACCTTCATGGCTTTAATGTCTTGCCTGTGGTTATAAGAATTGTTGTAAAGATGCTCGAAGCGTTTAGCGACAAACTGTGAGTAAAGGTTGATGAGGTATTTCATTGTAGTTATTATAACATGGCGGAAGCGCATTGTCAAGTGTTTTCTAGGAATTATTTATCAAAATATCTTGAATCCAAGTCTCGAAGCGGTCAGCGTCAAACTTAGGGTTTGCTTCTTTACAAACGGCAATGACCTCATCAGTGATTTTAATGCACTGGTCTTTGGTTGCGTTAATAGAAACAATAATATCGGCAGTCATGGTAGCCAATGCTTGGAAGTGTTGTCGTGTCATTTTCATATAGATATTATACCATAATTTTATGCTACTGTCAAGCATAAAACCAAGAAAATAAACTGCCAAAATGGCAGGTCCGGGCCCGCCCCCTCAATTTTTAGACCGTAAACCATTTATCCTTAACTTTATTTCCATGAAGCGCGTATTTTATAACCTTAACCGATTTTGACCAACACGCGCGACACGAGGCGCATTTTCCTTTCCGCGTAAACGCTCGGCATAAACTTTCACCCTTGCTCGGCTTAAACTCATCGGCGGATTGTATAATGGTGGAAGTAGGCGCAGAGTTGCTCATTACAATAGCACCGTTA